>Ga0207078_1098_pt1 | contig 12561 bp, 10 predicted proteins | sample Alteio_BWMinHeat_60_FD_153579 | JGI IMG/M metagenome (GOLD analysis project Ga0207078, IMG submission 153579) | Enriched cells from forest soil in Barre Woods Harvard Forest LTER site, Petersham, Massachusetts, United States -... | ecosystem: Environmental > Terrestrial > Soil > Temperate forest >... | reverse complement strand
TAGTTACTTTTATCATTCTCACGAAAAAATTTTGTGATGCCCTTGTAAAAAGCTAGCAATTGATTTGGGACGTAAAAATATGATTATTGATTTTAATAAGGGTGCAGATATAAATCGATGTGGATTACATAGCGGACAAAATGCGTTAATTTTACTATTGCGTGGTCAAGCTGATAATGATACTAAAACAGAATTAACCGAATTATTCATTGAGAAAGGCATTAATTTAAATTTAATGGATAAACATGAACATACTGCTTTGTATTACGCAAAAGAAAAAAAACTTGCTGCCGTAATTGAGATTTTAAATAAACATAATTTAATTGAAAATAATGAAGAAGTGACAACGACTCCCAACAATGCATCACCGGAACAAAAAGCAATTGTTAACAATGACCTGAAAGAAGCAGATATATCGTTTGACGAAATACAGACATCGTTGCAAAAATCATCCGAGGATAAAGAATTGTCTGGCAATGCCTTGTCCCCAGATGAAAGACCTAATCTAGTAGATGAAACAGAGAAACAACAACCAGCAAATGACAGTCATTTTACTGCTCAGCCATCAGAAAATAACATGATGGAGCAAGATCATCATCCAGTAGATCATCAACCTGCAATGACCACCCCGACTAAAGAGCAGCTTATTAGTGAATTTCAGCATTTTGTCTGTAATATGGTGCAAAAAGAAATAGATTTTAAAGAACATATAATTGAATTTACTAAGAAAATATATGGGAAGACCACGGAAGATTACATTGCTCTTCTTAAGGAAAATGGATTAGAGTTGCTTATAGCAACGGGGCTTTCTAAGACGCACAAAGTAGTCTTTTTAAGGAACATAGCAGATCAAACAGTTTTTCTACGCTTTCAAATCACTAAGACACGCCCTACAACGACAATCCAGCAAAGTAAAGATACATGGTATGAAACAGCTATGCAGTCAGCCGTGGCTTCGGCGAAACAAAATTCTTCTAGCTCTCGTTTTATGCTTTTTACATCTACTCAAGAATCAACAGTGACACAATCGCCATTGCCTCACAATGATAAGGCTTTTACTGAATCCGAAGAGATAAAAGCTCTATTAAATGAAGCTAAAGAAATTCAAAAAATATTAGATAAAATTTCTGATATTCAACAATCCGACTTATACAAAGGTATGTAATAGATCGAAGTTTTTACCTGACTCTCAAAAAATGCCAGCCCATTGAAGAAAATATTACGCCACGAGGTTTGATAAATTTGACTAAAGCTATTCATTTCCAAAGCTAAGACTAACATGTGTCCCTTTTCCTAACTCACTCGTAATAACAATCGTTCCCTGATGCAAATCCACAATCGATTTCACAATCGCTAAACCCAGCCCGACTCCACCTGACTGTTGTGACCTAGCAGTATCCACACGATAAAACCGATCAAAAATTTTTGTTAAATGTTCAGAAGCAATTCCTATTCCATTGTCACTGATATTGATATTAGTTTGATGTGGCGAGGAAGAAATATTGAAATGAATCTGCCCACCAGGTGGAGTGTTTTTTAACGCATTGGATAGTAAATTATTCATCATTCGACGAAACATAATTAAATTAAAACGTAAACGCGCGTTTCCATCACTGCTGATGCGTATGCTTTTTTCTTCAGCCATGGCTTGATAATATTCACAAATGAATAAAATTTCATCCTGTACATGAATATTCGTTTTTTGCAATTCAATTTGCGGATTTTCAGCGCGTGATAAGAATAAAATATTTTCAATCATTTGTGTGATACGATGAAATTCTTCCAAATTTGAAATAAGCACTTGTTGATACTCATCTATCGTGTGCGGAGGTGAAAGAGCAATTTCCGTCTCACCAATTAAATTATTGATGGGAATTCGTAGCTCATGAGCAAGATCAGATGAAAATTGTTTTAAGCGGACAAAAGAAGCTTCAATCCGATCGAGCATTTGATTAAAAGCGACGCCTAAGGTCTCTAATTCTTTAGGCCAAGATTTAGGATCAATGCGTTGATGGAGTGATGTCGCAGTAATTTTCTCAGCTGCTGCTGTTAATTCATACAAACTTCGAATGCCTTTATCAGTGATGAAAAACCCTAACAAAAGCGAGCATAATGCACTTGCTAAAATAGCAATAATAAATATTTTATGATCGTTAAAAACGCTATGTTGATAGCTGACATCAAGTGCAATTTGAATAATCCCCGGATGATTATTTTCTAAGACAATAGGCGCTTGCGTAATGAGATAACGGGTCCCCTTGTTGAAATACCAGCGATAAATGGTTTTATTTGCATTGTCACTTAATTTAGTGATTGTTTTATTAAGGGGCAAGATAGCTGAAAGGCCGGGTGATTCAATAATTTTATTACCGGCTGCGTTAATGAGTCGTATGTAATAATGATTTATTGAATTTTCAGGTTTAGTTGATGCTTCAATAATTTCATGCTTTATCTCATCATGGTTCAGCGATTTATTTTGTAAAATGTATTGAATAGTATCGACTTCATCCGCAAGAAATTGATAATTGGCTCTATAAAGAATATCAATAGATTCCCAATATAAAAGAAAGACAAGAAGTGTTAGCAGAATAAATGCAGCTAAGCTATAGAACAGCGTTAAGCGTGTTCGAATGGAAAGTTTAGAGAGAATGTCATATTTATCGTTCTTCAAGAACATAACCCATTCCACGTACAGTGTGAATTAGTTTTTTATCAAAAGGATCATCCACTTTTTGTCTTAATCTTCTGATGGCGACATCAATGACATTGGTATCACTATCAAAATTAATGTCCCAGACAAATTCAGCAATCAAGGTGCGCGATAAGACCTCACCTGTGCGTTGGGACAATAAAACAAGTAAAGCAAATTCTTTTGGTGTTAAATTGAGACGTAATGTGCTGCGAGTGGCTTTATGTTTGACCACATCGATAACAAGATCAGCAATGACAATATTTTCTAATGATTGAGCGGTACCACGACGGAGTAAGGAGTGAATTCGAGCCAGCAATTCAGAAAAGGCAAATGGTTTAACTAAATAATCATCAGCGCCTAATTCTAATCCTTTTACTTTATCTTCGACATCATCACGTGCGGTGAGAAATAAAACTCTCATATCGGGATGTAAACGGCGAATTTCGACAATAATGGACCATCCACTCAATTTTGGCAGCATCACATCAAGAATGACTAAATCATAAGGATGATTTGTTGCTAGAAATAAACCATCTTCGCCATTAGTAGCAATGTCGACAATAAATCCATTTTCTCTTAAACCTTTGCTTAAATAAGCAGCTGTTTTTTGTTCATCTTCAACGATGAGAATACGCATGTGTGACTCACTTTAACTTTAAATTCATCAACTTAAATCGAGATAAGCCGAATCAATAGAAGACACATGCTATAATAATAAAAAACGGAATTCTACTCTTATGCGACCGACTGACATTATTTATGTTCTTATTGCCGTACTAGCAGCAAGCTTAGGACTTGCACCTTATATAGACGGCTATTCATTTAAAAAAGATATCACTCATCTTGTCACAGCTCTCAATCAAGAACAAAACTATCCCGTCACAATTGAAGTGATGGAATATCATTTAGGTTGGATGAGTTCACAAGCTAAATTGCGAATCATGCCTAGGGATGAAAATGTAAAAAAATATTTACCACAAGGAATCATCCTAGAGGATGAGATATCACACGGCCCTCTTGTTTATGACAAAATAGCAAATAAATATGTTCTTGGTTATGCAACAGTTGATACCAATGTGATGGCCCCTCAGCAATGGCAACAGTTATTAGCAGATAAGACAAACGCTGTATTATCACACACCTACTCAATCGTTAGTTTTAATGGGCATTGGCAACAACAAACACAAATATCTTCATTCATGGTGCCAGAAATTGGATCGCTTAATTTTCAAGGATACTCAAGTGAATTAAGCTTCGAGGTGGAAAAAAATCGTATTAAAGAAGCGACTGCAAAAGGAAATCTCGGTACGATTACGTTGGTAGGTGATGCGAATAATCCCAAACAATTTATACAACAAATAACACTAAAGCCTATTACTTTTCAATATACAATATCACATCTAGCGCAAGATGTATGGGACTTAAAATCGGAAATAAAAGCGGCAGGCATTGTTACACAATTAGCGAATGGCAAAACATGGGCTATTAATGACATAGATGTAAAAACAACAAAAGGAGGTAGTCCAAACGATTTATACAATAGCAATTTACAAATGACAATAAATAAAATCGCAATACCGAATGCTGTCGTTCAAGAAATTTCAACTTTTACTATTTCAATCTCCATTAATAATTTAAGTGCTCAGGGGATCACTAATTATTTAAATTTTTTTAAAGAACAAAAAAGTTTCAAAGTAATGAGTCCGGAAGATACGCAAACCTTCTTCAACTTGCTGGCACATATTATCACGCCAACCAGCAGCTTTGACTTGGATATGGCTTTTAATACTTCTTTAGGTGGCTTAGCTATTAAATCAAAATTACTTGTCCCTGCTGTGACCTCCTCTCCCAATAGCGTAAAAGACTTATTTGCGAATGCTAATGGAGAAGTGACCATTCGCGTCGCGGCCCCATTACTTAAAAAAATAAGTGAAATTGCATACGCTAAAAGTGCAAGCATAGCTGTACCAACATCAGGGCAAATTAATCAAAGCAATTTGCCGATGGCAGAGAAAAATCAAACATCAACACAGGGCTCGGATGTCTTTAAACAACAAGTCGTGCAACTGTTGCAACAAGGTAAAATATCATTGCCTGTCTCAATTCAAGTGCTTGATATGGCAGATCAACATTTATCAGTGGATGCGTTTGCCACGAAAATAAAAACGTTGGTTCCGCCAGATATGGCTAAACAACTCACACAAAGTTATCAAACGCAACAATCGGCGGCCAACAAAGTTTCACCAGTGCAACCACAAGTATCTCCCCTCCTTCCTCCTCCTGTCCCTGTTTCTGCAGCTGACAAAGCACAACAATTAATTGATGCTTGGCTAAAAGAAGGCTTCATAGTACAAGATAACAATGATTATGTCGTTTCGATCACATTAAGTAATAATGAAGTAATTAAAATAAATGGAAAAGAACTGAATCAATCAGTCCCACCTGCTCTCAACGGACCCTAAATTTTCATCGGCAAAATAACTAATTCTTTACCTTGTAAATGAAGATTACGTTGCAAAGTTAAAGGCGTCTCATTGTGAAGAAAACGCGTAATGAAATTATCATGTTCAAAAATGAGCTTGCTGGAAAAGAAAATACAATTTGAATATTTCTTGCTAATTTCAACAGCAAGCTTTGTTAATTCTTCCACGGTGTCTGTACCAAACGCGGCATAGGCTTCTGCTGCAATCCCATATTGATGACAGTAATCGACAAAATATTGTAGGTTTTCATTTACTTCTTGGCGCATTTTTTCTAATGAACTTTGTCCAGCAAAACTTTCTACATCCACGATGCCTGCACTTAAAAAGATGAAATTTTTAAAATGACGCGGGAACATACGTATGACATTTAATAGAGTATGCATAGCGACACCGGTACTTTTCCCCACTAAAATGACTGCTGTCGGTTGTTGTGGATCTAATGGCACAGGATTAAGAGGATGAACGAGGGGTTGTTTAAGTTGAATATCAAGCTGAGCTAATTTTTTGTTAAATTTAATGTAATGACGCTTGATGAGGAGACAAATAAAGATCACTGTACAAGTGATAACAACGGTGAGCCATCCGCCCGATTGGAATTTGGATGTCAAGGTAATACAAAGAATACTGCTCGTGATCAAAAAAGCGAGAAATGAAAATAAAAGCCGCCATAACCAAACAGGTGATGCTTTGTTACGTTGTCTCGCCCAATACACACACATACCAAATAACGAAAGTGAAAAGGTTATAAAAACGTTGATACTGTATAGAATGACTAATAACGATACTTTTCCGCGACACCAAAGCAAAATGGCTAAGGCAAAAATGCCAAATAAAAATAAACCATTTTGAATCACTAATCTGGTTGAAAGATGGCGAAAACGATTAGGGACCCAACCATCAATAGCCATATTAGCTAATACACTGGGCCCTGCAAGAAACCCGGTGTTTGAAGCCACAAACAGTAAGCCTGCTTCCAACAATAAAGTAATGAGCAACATCAACTTGCCTAAGTCAGAATCACCTAACACTGAATGAAAAACAACTGCATTGAGTGTTTGCCCGACTTGTGGTTGAGGCCCCCACAATAAGAATAATAAGATCATGCCTGCAGCGGTGACACTTAATGAAGTTGCCATATAAAACATGGTCCACTTGCCTGTAATGACACGAGGTTCACGTAAGCGGTTAACATTATTTGAGACGGCTTCAAGGCCTGTATATGTTCCGCTGCCAAGAGAATAGGCATGTAAAATGAGGGCTAAAACAGGAATCCAACCGATGGCAGCAATAGAATTCTTCGTTTCGAGAATCGTGTGTGGAATGATCAGTGATAATCCTTGATGATGCGCAGCGATGCCATACACAATTAAAAAAACATGGACAATAAAAAATCCGAGAAAAATAGGCATGAGTATTTTTATTGATTCTTTCATCCCACGCATATTGAGTAACAATAATATGAAAATCAGTCCGACTTCTGCTAATAATTTATAGCTTAATAATGAAGTAGGTAACAAACTAAAAAACGCATCCATGGCGCTTGCAGTTGATACGGCAATGGTAAGTACATAATCGACAATCAGAGCAGCGCCAGAAATCAACCCTATATGGGGCCCGAGTAATTGCGATGCAACTTTATAACCACCACCGCCACTTGGAAAAAGTTCGATGACTTGATTGTAGCCTAATGAAATGACAAACACGGTGATCGCTGTTGCAATCGCAATATATAAAGCAAAGTGTGGGTGAGGACCTAAAGCCATGTAAGCTTCTTCAGGGCCATAACAAGAGGATGAAAGACCATCTGCGCCAAGTCCAACCCAGGCAAAAAATGCAACGAGAGAAACATGATGTAAAATTTGCGGATTAAATGGGTTTAATGGGTTGCCAATCAGTAATTGTTTAATTTTTTTAACTAAAGCCATATAAATCCTTTTAGGAGAGGATACTATTTTATTTTTTGAGAATGTTCAGTGAATTGTATCAAGGTTACCTTTTTCAACTCGGGAACGGGCCTCCTGCCCTCGGCGCTCCATACCATCCATGGTCGCGACGTCCCTCGTTTGAAAATGGTAACCTTGATACAATTCACTGAATATTCTCCATTTCTCAATTCATTTCTTGCAATTTAGCAATACGTTTTTCTAGCGGTGGGTGAGTAGAAAAAATCTCTAGCCAGTTAGGATGATGTGAAATTTTGAAAGCAGCAAGTGAAGGCGCTCTTTCGTCTATCATATCAGAACCATTTTGTAATTTTCTTAATGCAGCGATCATTTTGTGGCGTCCAGCAAGTTTTGCACCTCCCTGATCAGCACGAAATTCTCGCCAACGAGAATAAGAAGCAACGAGAATGGTACCAAGCACTGTAAATAAAAGATCAAATATAATGGTCATTACACTGTAAGCCATATACGAGATTTCACCGGTTTTTTCATCGCCTCGCGACATAGACAGTGAAATGGCATAAGCAATAATGCGGGACAGAAACAAAGCGAAGGAATTCACTACACCTTGAATTAATGTCATTGTCACCATATCTCCATTGGCGATGTGAGAAATTTCATGGCCTAGGACAGCTTCAATTTCATCACGATTCATATTCATTAATAGACCAGATGAAACGGCGACGAGAGAATTATTTTTTGAAGCTCCGGTTGCAAATGCATTTAATTCAGGCGAATGATAGATACCCACTTCAGGCATGTGGACAAGCCCAGCTTGCTTTGCTAATACATAAATAATCTCAAGGAGAAAGTGTTCCTCCCGCGTCGCATTATTTGGATTAATAATGACAACACCCATAGCCATCTTGGCAATGAATTTTGACATCAGTAAGGAAATAAACGCACCTCCCATGCCCCAAATGGCGCAGAAAATAGCAAGCTTTTCGTAATTAATGCCATAAGCAGTCAGATAGCTATGCAACCCCAACACACTCATTATGGTTGAAATGGTGGCGATGACTAGCAAATTGGTAGCAATAAATAGAAGTACTCGTTTCATCATGACTTGTATCCTCGCCTTATCGTGGTCAGTATTATACAGGAAATAGGATAGATAGGAGTAGGGTGGATTAGGCGTTTTTTGCCGTAATCCACCATCTTTATGTGGTTGGTGGATTACGGCGTAATCCTTCGACAAGCTCAGGACCGCCTAATCCACCCTACTTCTCCTGCATGCGCAAAGCCCCATCTAAACGAATCACTTCTCCATTAAGCATAGGATTCTCAATAATTTGTTTAGCTAGCATGGCGTATTCTTCTGGCTTGGCTAATCGTTTAGGAAAAGGGACCATGGCTGCGAGTGATGCTCGTGCTTCTGCAGAAATTTTTTCAAACATAGGTGTATCGACGAGACCAGGCGAAATAGTCATCACACGAATACCAAATTGAGCTAGCTCTCGTGCTGCGGGCAGGGTCAAGCTGACAATACCACCTTTAGAAGCACTATAAGCCGTTTGACCGATTTGTCCTTCAAACGCAGCAACGGATGCAGTATTAATAATGACACCGCGCTCATTGGAATCGCCTACTGTAGGTAAGGATATCATTTGAGCAGCTGCATGACTCATCACATTAAAAGAGCCAATCAAATTAATCTCAATCACCTTACGAAAGTCATCAAGAGGCATGACACCCTGTTGGTTGACCATGCGTCGTCCATGCACAATTCCTGCGCAATTAATACAAATACGCGCGGCCCCGTGTTGTTGTTGTGCGAGAGAAACAGCATTTTTGACACTTTCTGCTTGTGTGACATCGCAAGCAATGGCGATCCCGTGAATATCAGCTGCTATTTTGTCAGCCGCTTCTTTATTTAAATCGAATAGCGCCACTTTCGCACCGAGTTGACTCAGCATTCTTGCAGTAGCAGCACCCATACCGGATGCGCCACCCGTGACAATGGCCGCACAATTTTTAATTTCCATGATATTCCCCTCAAGTAAAAGGACGTTATTATACATATATCTTTCCGATAATAAATTTGGCATATTCCCGATAATAAATTTGGGTGATACCATCTACCGTTTTTGAGCAAGCTTTAGGAGTGGCGAGATGAGAAAAATTCTTGTTGCAGTTAAACGAGTCGTTGATTACAAAGCAAGCATTCGCGTAAAAGCAGATGGGTCTGGTGTAGATATCAGCCATGTCAAAATGTCCATGAATCCTTTTGATGAAATTGCAGTGGAAGAAGCTTTACGCATAAAAGAAAAAGGGTCAGCAGAAGAAGTCATCGTGCTCTCAATGGGTGGTGATGCTAGTCAGGAAATTTTGCGCACCGCTCTTGCAATGGGTGCAGACCGCGCCATACTGGTGAAAAGGGATGCTGAAATTCAACCTTTAGCAGCAGCAAAAATATTAAAAAAATTTGTTGAACAAGAATCACCGCAATTAGTGCTTCTTGGTAAGCAAGCGATTGATACAGATAATAATCAAGTCGGCCAAATGTTAGCGGCTTTATTAAATTGGCCGCAAGGAACCTTCGCATCTAAAGTGCATTTACACGATGGTGGGGTGAGTGTGACGCGTGAAATAGATGGTGGTTTAGAAACTCTTTTTCTGCAATTGCCTGCTGTCATTACGACCGACTTACGTTTAAACGAACCTCGTTATATTTCTCTTCCTAACATAGTACAAGCTAAACGTAAGCAAATTGCTGTGGTTGCTGCAGAAACATTGAATATTGATTTAGAACCACGGGTTAAAACATTGCATGTGGATGCTCCCGAAAAACGTCGTGCAGGGATACGATTGGATAATGTGTCAGATTTGGTGAATCGCTTAAAAAATGAAGAAAAGGTAATATAAATGAAAATACTCGTCATTGCAGAACATGATAATAAAACACTTAAATTAGCCACTCATCACACCCTGTCGGCAGCCAAAGAATTGGGAGATGGAATTGATATTTTGGTGATAGGAGCAGGATGCGAAGCAGTTGCGAAACAAGCGGCGCACTTAGCAGATGTCAAAAATGTATTATGCGCAGATCATGAAGTTTATGCACATCAATTAGCTGAAAATAGTGCTGCACTGGTGGCAGAAATAGGTAAGGGTTATGACTATATTTTAATACCTGCAACCACATTCGGTAAAAACCTTTTACCTCGGGTAGCCGCTTTGCTTGATGTTGCTATGGTGAGTGATGTAACAAAAATTATTTCGCAAGATACATTTGTGCGACCGATTTATGCGGGCAATGCCATGGCAAAAGTGACCTCTCAAGATCGCATCAAGGCACTCAGCATTCGCACGACAGCATTTTCTGCTGCCAGAGAAAATCCATCAGTGGAAGTCGCTATTCAATCTGTTTCTCAAGTCATACCAAATACGTTGTCGCGTTTTGAAAACCAAATGCTGACACAATCCACTCGTCCTGAACTCACATCAGCACGTGTTATTGTGTCAGGAGGTCGCGGCTTAAAAAGCGCTGAAAATTTCCAATTACTGGAAGATCTTGCTGATCAATTAGGTGCAGCGGTCGGTGCCTCTCGAGCAGCAGTGGATGCTGGTTTTGCACCGAATGATTATCAAGTCGGGCAAACAGGCAAAGTGGTGGCACCCGATCTTTATATCGCCATCGGAATTTCAGGAGCGATACAACATCTTGCGGGTATGAAGGATAGTAAAGTGATTGTAGCCATCAATAATGATCCCGAAGCACCTATTTTTCAAATTGCAGATTACGGTCTTGTGGGCGATCTTTTTAAAATTTTGCCAGAATTACGTAGTGAATTAGATAAGGTATGTCATCACTGATAGAGGAAATAAGTATCTTGGCTGATATAGATTTATCAAAATCAATAGCCATGAAATTCGTGATCATGATGGGGATAGTCAGCCTCTTTGCTGACATGACCTATGAAGGTGCGCGCAGTATCACGGGCCCTTATCTAGGAACTCTAGGTGCGAGTGCTGCAATGGTGGGATTGATAGCGGGTTTTGGTGAATTCCTTGGCTATGGATTCCGACTTATTTCTGGATATTTTTCCGATACAACACAACGTTATTGGTTGATTGCCATCATAGGCTATATCGTCAATCTCGCAGCTGTTCCTTTACTTGCACTCACAGGGCATTGGTGGACGGCTGGATTACTTATCATTGCAGAGCGAGCAGGAAAAGGTATCCGTGTGACGCCGCGCGATGCTATGTTATCTCACGCCGCACATCGAGTTGGAATGGGTTTAGGATTTGGTTTACATGAAGCCATGGATCAAGCAGGTGCGATGGCAGGCCCGTTGTTAGTCTCCTTAGTCTTATACACACAAGGCCAATATACTTATTGCTTTGCTATCCTGTTCTTTCCCGCGCTTGTTTCGATTTCAATGTTGTTTATTTCCAAAGCAGCCTATCCTGATCCAGGACAACTAGAAGAACAGAGCAAACTACTTAAATTGACTAACCTTAAAACAAATAAAGCCTATTGGATTTATTTATTCGGTGCTTCTCTCGTTGCGATGGGTTATGCTGATTTTGCATTAATAGCCTATCATTTAGCAAAAATACAACTCCTTACCCCCGTCTTTATTCCTATGCTCTATGCTGCTGCCTTAGGCAGCAATATAGTGATGTCGCCACTCTTAGGCTATTTTTATGATAAAAAAGGATTTATTATTTTGATCGCGATCACTTTTTTGACTAGCTTTTTTACGCCTCTCGTCTTTTGGGGTGATGCTAGTCTTGCGCTATTAGGTTCTATTTTATGGGGAATAGGCTTAGGGGCCCAAGGATCGCTCATGCGGGCCATCGTCGCCCATATGGTACATAAGGAAAAAAGAGGGTCTGCTTACGGCATTTTTAACTTTGTTTTCGGCTTGTTTTGGTTTATTGGCAGCGCGTTAATGGGTGTTTTATATGACATATCAATCACTTCTTTGATCATGTTTTCTTTGCTCTGCCAATGGCTGGCAGTGCCCGTGTTATGGGCAGCTAAGCGGAAATTATTGCTATAATTAATATGAATATGGTTCAAATTGACGAGAGAGAAAAAGCATGTCATTTGATGATAAAGATGACAAAAAAAAGAGATTAAGTATCCCCGAAAATATCTCTGATCAGGAAACAGAAAGCGGAGAAACTGGCGAATCTGGAGAATCTGGTCAAGGAGGTAAAAGCGGTGCGATTGAATTCCATGATTTTCTGGCGACGCCTGAAAATGTTCGTGATGATTTATTATCGCCTGAAGAAAAAAAACGCTTAATTTCCACGCATAAAGATACACACGAATTAAGAGTTAAAAATCAAAAAGACAAAAGAGATCAATATAAAGCATTAAAATCGGGTCAAATTCCATTACAAACTTTCCGTGAAGGCAAGGGTGGAATGAATGCTTTATATAGAGCAAACCCTATTCTCGCTCAAGCTGCACAATTCAGTGGTATTG
>Ga0207078_1097_pt1 | contig 12720 bp, 13 predicted proteins | sample Alteio_BWMinHeat_60_FD_153579 | JGI IMG/M metagenome (GOLD analysis project Ga0207078, IMG submission 153579) | Enriched cells from forest soil in Barre Woods Harvard Forest LTER site, Petersham, Massachusetts, United States -... | ecosystem: Environmental > Terrestrial > Soil > Temperate forest >... | reverse complement strand
CTTTTGTAAAGTATCAGTAGGGAATGTCAAAAATCTTGGTCGTTGATGACGAAAAGGGTGTCAGGGACTTCCTCCGCGAGACGCTTGAAATCTACGGACATGAAGTCACGACGGCTGAAACTGCAGTGCTCGGGTTGGAGCATCTTGAGAAAAATACCTACGACCTGATCATCAGCGATATCCGCATGCCGGGCATCAGTGGCATCCGGTTCCTCGAGCAGGTTCGCGCGCGCTATTCCCAGACGCCGATGATTTTGTTGAGTGCTTACACGACGGTGGAGGAGGCGGTGTATGCGACCAAAATTGGCGCGGCGGATTACATCACCAAACCGATCACGCCGGCAGCGCTGAAGGAAAAGGTGGATGCCGTGCTAAGCGGGACGGTCAAACCCCAGGCCGGTGGCGAAGGTGGCGCCAACTATTACAATTTGCCGTTGAAGATGCGCTGGGACAAGCCCGAGGCGCAGATTATCAAGGAGACCTTGCTGGCTCATGGCGGACATGTGACGCGCGCGGCCAACGCCCTGAAGATTTCGCGGATGACTCTCTATAACAAGCTCAAGAAGTACGGCCTTGAGCCCGGCCGCGAACTGCGCAAGAAGCTCAAGTCGGAAAAAGCCTGACGGCTTTTCCCAATTCAAAATTCGCCAGCTTACTGCTCTTTTGAGTTTCTCGCGCTTGAAGGTGCGAGAAGAATGCACCACGCCAGGCTCCAGAATACTCCGGTCCCCAGAAGCACTGCATATGTTTCCGATTTGCCGCTTTTCGCCCAGAGCCAGGCCATCGCCAGAACCGTCAGGCCCGTGACGATTGTTGCGGGAAGGACTTCCGAGTCATTTTCGGGAGATCCCCGGCGTCTCGTGAACCATCCCACGCACAGCGTGGTGTGCCAGAGGGCCACCCAGGTCCAGACCCAAAGCCCTTCGCCGGTCCAGTTCCATCCCCAGGCCACGAGATTCAAGAGCCAGCTTGCCGGCCAGAAGAAAGTTGCCAGGATGCTTCTTGCGGACGAGACCATCTGACGTCCCCTCACCAGAAAACAGAATGCGGCAAGGCAGATTGCTGCGATCAATGCGATTCGGACCAGCATTTCCCGAATCGCAGCCTGTTCAAGGATTTGAGGCGCGACCCATCGCGCTTCCACGCCGAAGGGCTCCATGGCTTTTGCAATCCACGACATCAATGTTTCTTGAGAGGTCGGGGGTTGGACAAAACAATAGGAAAGCACGGTGATGGAATCCGGACCGGCCTGCATCCAGTGCCGGAAACGCAGACCCAGGGCATTAGGTTCCCGGCTAAGCACCCACTCGGCCTTTTCATCTTGCGTGAGCGGCAGGCATGCTTCGCCGATTTCATTCAGGTAGTCGACGATGGCGTCGAAATCCTCCTTCGGGAGTCCTTCCTGCCGAGCAATTTTTTCGATCACCACCACATTGCGTTTTCTCAAAAAATCCGCGGCATTGGATCGCTGCCAGACGGGTCGGGGCACCCAGGCCGCGGCATTCCAGTAGCGGGAGACCATGTGTTCATCCTTTGCATGTGTGAATGCGAAACGCTGGGCGCCGAGTTGGTAGATGATTTCGCCCCAACTGTTTCCCTCGGTCAGCAGGCAAACGGTTTGATCAGTCCAGGCATGGTCGGGGAGAAGTGACCATACGCGTTCTGTAGGGGGCCGCCGGAGCGGTTCTTGCGCGAACGTACTGACCTTCTTGAGAGTCAGCGGAATGGTCAGTGCGATCATGAGCAGAACCATGATCGTTTTTTTTCTACGGGAGAGAAAACCGAGGCCTGTGGAGAAAAGTGGTGTGGGAGAATCGCCGCCGTCCGAATGGCCCCAACCGGCTCGTAGCAGAAAAGCGATGCCCGTCAGACCGAGGGGAACCGCCACCAGAAAGAGACCGAGGCTTGGATAGGCATTGAAGCGGGCGAACTCGAACAACAGCAAACCGAGCGCACCCGGGCAAAGAAAGGCAATGAGATGGCGCTGCGTGTCTTGGAACGCTTCGGTGGTCTGCCCGGAGTTTGCGCGGAAAAAAATGAGCAGCGCCCAGAAGAGCGTGAGACTCAAGGCAGCGGGGAGGAGGAGCGGATGAATAAAGTGCGGCAGAAGCGGCGCCAGCCAGCCGAGAAGGAGATAGACAACCACAAGCAGGCCAAGGAGTCCCAAAAACGGGCTGATGCGTCGAAAGAAGCAAAAGAATGTTCCTGTGCCCACGAGTGACACGGCCAGCCAGAAGGAAATGAGCAGCGGTTCGGCCATGGGCGTCGAGGGTGGGATGTATTGATACCGGATGATGATTGGAATCCAGCCCATCCTGTCGTACTCCCGGCGGATCTCCTGCTCCAGGGAGGATGCTTGCTCCCGCCATTGCCATGGGTTTTGATCAGCCGATGCATTGGCCCTGAGCCGGACGTAAATTCCAATCGGAACAAGCTGCTTGAAAATCGGTGTATTACCAGGCAGTGCGGCGAAATTTTTCAGACCCAGTGGGTCGGATGCGCAGGGGCAGCACTCTCCCGGGTTCCGGGTTCCGGATTTGGTGCATTTGATGAAATGGCGGATTTCCTCGCGGACGTGGGCAGGCTGGAGTTTTTCGAGCCAGGCGCCGAATTCGACGGGTGGGGCATTGATCAGCCGGAAGATCGTTGTTCTTTCCTGCTCCCAGATGGGGCGGGGGATGACCACGAAGGCCTCTTCAACGGTGGGAACGCTTCGGAGCATCTTTACCGTCTCCTCGAGACGCAGTGCCTCGTCCTTGTCCTTGAGCTCGGTTTTGATCTCGAAGAACAGATCGCGAGGCGAGCGGAATACCGCGTTGTACCGCGCCCAATTCATGTCCAGGGTTTCTTCCAAAGATGGCATTTCACCTGCGAAAAGAGGGATGGTGAAGAGGGTGCAGGCGAGCGTCACAAAAATCCGCGTGAACATTTTCATTTGGATTTCTTCAATTTGAATTTTGCCGCAAATGCCCCGTCCATGCCCGTTTCGGGGGGAAAACTTTTCCAAGTTGCCTCAAGCCGGAGCAAAGGCAGGGCCGCACACACCCGTTCCACGACATTCTCGTTCTCCTCTGCCTCAAGGCTGCATGTGCTGTAAACCAGGGTTCCTCCCGGCTTCAGCCTCCTGGAAAACCGCAGGCAGAGTTGGAATTGCTCGTCGGCGAGCGAAGCGATGTCCTCATTGCGAATTCTCCAACGCAAATCGACGCGTCGCCGGAGGACGCCCGAATTCGAACATGGGACATCGAGAAGAGTGCGATCGAAAGTTTCGGACGATTTTGCGAGCACGTCCAGGCGGGTCATCTCAATCGTCTGGCAACCCAGACGCTTCTTGTTCTCTTCGACGAGACGCAACCTTCCCGAATCCAGATCACTGGCCACAATCCGTCCCTGACATTGCATTCTTTGGGCGATGTAAGTCGTCTTGCCGCCAGGTGCGGAGCATGGATCGAGAATCGATTCGCCCGGCTGCGGGTCGAGGAGTTCGACGGACCGCAGCGTGCTCGGATCTTGCGCATAAAACCAGCCCTGGCGAAACGCCTCACCGGAGAAGAGCCCCTGGGGTGAACCGATTTCAAACATTAGCGGGTGGGAACTCGCCTTCGGCTCATGGGCTTTCAGAGCTGCCTGGAGCTGTCCGGGTGAGGATTTCAACGTATTGGTCCGGACAAAGACCCCGGGAATCGTGTTGTTCCATTCGAGGAGCTGGCGGGTCCGGTTTTTCCCGAAGACTCGTTCCCATTTCCGAATCAGCCACCCGGGTTGAGAGTAAAAGACTTCTGGTTTTTCCGTCCGACAGGATTCGATCCGCTTGCGCCAGTTTTCCCTCTCCCGGATGAACGATCTGAGGAAGGCGTTTACCAGGCTTGTGCGGTTGGACGGAGCGAGCGCGACCGTTTCATTCACGGCCGCATACTCGGGAACGCGGTCCAGAAAGAGAAGCTGGTAGAGACCTGTCCGCAGAAGGCAGCGAACGCCCATCTCCTTGATCTTGAAGGTGGATTGATCCATGACGAAGTCGAGTCGGGCCTTCCATCGGATCGACCCATAAAAAATTTCGACCGCCAGGTCGGCGTCCGCCCCGTCGAGCGATGCTCGGATGACCTTCTCGACGATGGAGTCGGCAAACGCACGAGAGGACTCCCAACGCTGGAGAGCTTCAGAAGCCGCACGACGGGAGTTGGTCATCGCTTCTCTCCTACCAGTTGAAACAACAATGTTCAACGAACGACTTGCACTGTACGCTTCTGCCCCAAGCGAGGTGAGAAGCAAGTCGTGCTTAACAATCGGCTTGACCCGTGCCCTCGGGCTCTCGACGCTGACGGGAGTATGCCCCAGTTCCCGGTTTCGGAATCGAAAGCGCAACAACTGCAGCAGCGGATGCAGAAACTGGGCATTGTCGAGTCCGACCTGGAGGAAAGCTTTGTCCGGTCCGCTGGAGCCGGCGGACAGCATGTCAACAAGACATCCACTTGCGTCGTCCTGATCCACAAGCCGTCCGGCATACGTGTCAAATGCCAGCAGGAACGCTCACAGGCGATGAACCGATTTCTCGCCCGGTGCTGGCTTTTCGACAAGATCGAGGAGGTTCAGGAGGGCAAAAAAAGCGCGTTGCAGCAGGAACGAGAAAAGATCCGCCGCCAAAAACGCCGTCGCTCACGCCGGGCGAAGCAAATGATGCTCGAAACCAAGCATCACCAGTCGGCAAAAAAGGCGCTGCGACAGGGGCGATTCTTCGAGTGAGGTTTGCCATGCCTTACCCCTTGACCGGAAACCGAGGCGTACATACTATCCCGTCCCTTCGGGCTGTAGCGCAGTTTGGTAGCGCGCTTCCTTGGGGTGGAAGAGGTCGTGGGTTCAAATCCCGCCAGCCCGACCATTTTTTTCGGAGTGCGAAGTGCCGAGTGCGGTGTGGTGAGACAACCACGCACCTCGCACTTAGTACCAGCAAGGGCGGGGTAGCCAAGTGGTAAGGCCGGGCTCTGCAAAAGCCCCATGCGCCGGTTCGATTCCGGCCCCCGCCTCCATCTCTGAATGCTTGGGTTTCAGAGGTTTTGGAGCAACAGGAGGCCCGAGTTTCAGTGAAACCTTCAGTGACCCTGTTGGGCGTCCCACTGTCTATGCTGCTTGAGCCCGTATACTATTGCACCCCCGGTAGGGGAGGTGTGCGAGTATTCCGTTCTTGCGGCTGGGACGATTTTGGAGCTCCTGTACTTTTCGAGGGCAAATGTGTTAGGAAAAAACTATGAGACCACTCACGTTATTTTTCACTATGACGCTTACCTGCTCACTTTTCGCATCGAGTGTGCAACTCTCGAATGTTGTGCTTTATCAGCCTAATGCTGTGTTGCATGTACGCTTGGGCAATGTGACGTCGTTGGCAACCTACATCAAGAGCGTTCGCACCATCTGCGAAAGTTCATTTCAGACCGAAGATGCCGAAGCACTCGATATCGTTATTGTCATGAAGCCAAATGGAAAGTCGCGAGTTTGGTTTATTTCGACACTTTTGAAAATGCCGGACCGATCCAAGGTAAAGCAGGCTATCGAAGCAGTCGCTGTGCCATCGGTAAAAGGCGGGCCCATCGTTTTTGCCCTGTGCTACAACCTGAACGGTGTCGCGAGAATGAAAACAGCCGATGGCACTATTCAACCTCCGATTCCCGATGAGTGGAAAGCCAAGACCAAAGATATCAAGGGACCGCTGGTGATGCCAGATGGGTTTATTCCACTAGTTTGGCCCGATGAAGAAAAAACATAAACACCCACTGAATCTAATAGGCTAGGGCCGATCGCTCAGCTCGAGCGGCAAGGGAAATCATAGTGAAAATGAAATCGATCAATGCCTGGCTGATTGTAGCGTTCGTGAGCGCCGGAGCGCGGATGGGATTGTGCGAAGAGCCTCGCATCGATCAAACGGCTGCGTTACCGGGACCGCTGGCAGATCGATACGAATTGGTTTGGGCTGATGAATTTGATGGAACAACGCTGGATCCCGCCAAATGGGATTACCGACAATTAGGGAAACGAGGGCCGGCCCTCGTCGTGAAGGATACGGTTGCTCTCGATGGGAAAGGCCATCTCGTGCTCACGGTCCAGCGGGTCGGAGACCAAATCCATGCGGCCATGATTGGCACCCAGGGAAAGTTTGAAACGACCTATGGTTATTTTGAATGCCGGGTCAGGATGCAAAGGTCCTATGGGCCCTGTTCAGCGTTTTGGCTGCAGTCGTCCACCATGGGTAGACCCGTGGGCGATCCAGGCAAAGCCGGAGTGGAAATAGATGTCTTTGAATGCTTCGCACCGAAGTCCAACCAAGTGACGCACACCTTGCACTGGGACGGTTACGGGACCAACCACAAATCCTTTGGCTCCAAAAACCGCGCTGTTGCCAAATTGACCGAGGGGTTTCACACCATTGGAGTAGAATGGATGCCGGCAGAGTACATCTTCTATGCCGACGGCAAAGAAAGCTTTCGCACGACCAATGCCGTTTCCCATGCCAAGGAATACCTGATCCTTAGCTATCTGGCTGACAGTTGGCAGGCAAAAGTCGTAGAGCAAACACCGGGGTTCTCTGACAGTGTCGTCTTCGATTATGTGAGAGTCTATAAGAAAAAACCCGGCACCCAATAAGCCGCTGCACACCAATTCCGTAAAAAGGAGAGCGTGCCCTAAAAGACTTGCTCTCCAAACCATTCAAGTTTACTAACACGAGCTTGCTTATGGAACAAAATTTAAACTGAGGAGTCTTTCACATGAAGTTCGCTGATTACTTTCAACGTGAGTATGGAAAGCAGATCGATGAAATCTTTACGAGCCTTCGCGACGACTACCAGCAATGTGTTTCCGACTGCAAAAAGGATTACTGGGATTGTCTCCGTGGATGCCCGAATCCCCCTGACCCGACGCACTGCACGGAGGGATGCCGCGACGGCCTCAACGAATGTCTTCGCGGCTGTTCCAGCGGGAAGGAACAGGGTTTGCGTAATGCCATCGAGAAGCTCAAAGCCCTTGAAATCCAAGCGATCGAGAAATTCAAGTCCGCCAAAGCCTGACGTTCTGGGCCTTGGCCGTCAGGGTTTACGATTTAGCCGATTTTGGCCGATTTCCGGTATTCAAGACCACCGCTTCAACCGCTCTGCCACCTCTCCTGTCTTGAACAGGCTGGGGGGTTATAGCGGAATGGGGAGGCAAAAACAGCAGCACCGGGCTCTAGCCGAACGAAAGGATAAGTAACGTAAAGCCAAGCCCGGCGCTCTGGTTCCCTTTTTTGGGGGAAATTTATTCGTAACGGATTTCGTCGAGATAGAACGTGCAGCCTTTTGGGTTTTTGTCCTGCGAAACGGCGAAAACGAAGCCGCCGATGACGGTGCTGAGGTCGAGATCACTCACGTCGATCACGTACTCCTTCCAGACCGGGGTGAGGGGAACAAGCGGGGCTTCGGCGCGGAAGGTATCGGGAAATTCACCGGAGATGCCGCCTCCCTTGAACTCGACGATTTCACCGCCTTTTTCTCCGCGTGCCATGAACTTTAATTTTTTGGCGCCGGTCAGATTGAAACCGCCTCCCCTGACGGTGCCCCAATTATTGCTCGGCTCCTGCCAGTAAACACCTGCCCATTTGTTTCCCTGGGAAGCCTTGGCTGAGTATTGAACCTTGATGCATTGCTCGCCCTTAGCCGGTTTTTCCTTGCAGGCGTTGTTGATGCTCAGATCACCCGTGTCACCCATCCAGCCGGAGGGGACGAAGTGGTCCATCTTGTCGCTGAACGTATAGAACGGCAGTTTCTGCACAGGTTTCGGGTCCTCTGCATGGCAGCAGAGGGCGACGAGTAGGGCGCTGGCCGCCACCGCACTCTGGATTTTTTTTGTCGGAGATAGCGAGATTTTCAACCGGCGCCGGATCACCGGGATCATCGCGACAATTCCCATGACAAAAAGCACGTAAGTCATCGGTTCGGCAACTGGTGTGATCGAAAAACTGTCGAACTCCGTCGGGTTGGCCGGCGTGACGCCCGTGTTGGTGTAGGTCCCGATCTTTAAGAGAGCGGACACGGCGGCGTTCGGTGCGTTGAATGTGACGTTGAACGTGTCCCACTGATTGCGCGGCAGGTTCTGCGCTGCGATATCGGCAACCGTTCCCAGAATCTGATTGTTGGAATTTAAAAGCTGGAGCTGGACGAAACTGCCCCAGTTATTAATCGATCCTCCACTGGGCACAAATGCCGCTCCAGAGAATGTGTAGGCGTGACCTCCGGCGATGCTCACCGTCTGGTAGATGCCGCCGTCATAGAAGTTTTTCGCAGCGAAGTCCCCCGCCTGAGGATTCAGGCCGTCAACCGCCCAGACGTTGGGGTCTCCATCCTGGCCGAAGTTCCAGCCATTGGGATGATTGCCGGACCAGCCGGTGAAATTTCCCGTGTCAAAACCGCCGTTCGTGAGGAGGTTTTGGGCATTCGCCTTCGGGGCAAACAGAGAACAGACGAATCCCAACAAAATGGCCGTTAACAAAAAGTGAAAATTTCTTTGATTCACTAGTTTTCCTTCCGTGATCAGTTTTCAATGTTTCCTGAGTTTATGCGCCATCTCCTTTCTCGCAAAAAATCACGGATGCCAATAAGGATAAGCGATTACTCAATTTGTTCTGACAACATATTAAATAACTGGATTTTGTCAATTATTTTTTAAAGAATAATCGATTTTTCAGGTAATCGATTAGCTTCGTATGCTTTGCTCGACGCACCTTTTAAGGTATGGAAAAGAAGTGAAGAAAATCACGATCAAGGATATTTGCCGGGAGGCCGGGGTTTCGAACTGCACCGTCTCCAAGGTATTGAACAACAAGCCTCGAGTGGGCGAAAAGACACGCAAGAGGGTCCGTGCCATTGTGGATCGCCTGAAATACATTCCCGATTCGACGGCAAGAAACCTTTCGAGAAGTAAGACCGATACGATAGGCGTGATTTTCCCAAAGTTTGGCAGAGGAATGTTTTCGCAGTTGTTGGACGGTGTTGAAGAAGTGATCCGGCCGCATAAGCTTTACATTCTCGCTGTCAGCTCCGTAGATGCAGCTGATCAAATAAGATCCTTCGACGTGGCTTTGCGAATCATGAACGAACGACGGATCGACGGAATCATGTTGTGCAATGCGGGCCTTTCAGCCGCTGAAGAACGGGAACTTCGGAAATACCAAATTCCCATCGTTGTGAATGAGCGACTTGTCCGGGGTTCGATGCTGGATGCGGTGCTTTACGACAACTTTAAAGGCGGATACGAGGCAACCAAACACTTGATTGAACACGGGTACGAACGGATAGCGACACTCACGGGGCCATCCCAATGGGAAAGCGCGAGTGAGCGTTTGCGGGGTTATAAGACCGCGCTCAAGGACTATTCCTTGCCGGTTGATTCCCGGCTGGTCGTCGAGGGCACGTGGACTGGGGAATCTTCGGCGGCGAAGTTTATCAGTCATTTTCGGGATGGGAAATGGCCTGAAGCCATTTTTGCGGCCAACGACGACATGGCCATGAGTTTGCTTAAATACATCTCCAATCACCGGGACGACAAGATCCGTTCAACGGCGATTGTCGGATTCGATGACCTGGAGCTGGCGGATTTTGCGGGTCTGACGACGGTTCATGTTCCGACCGAGGAAATCGGCCGATTCATGGCACTTCGCCTGCTGGAATTGATCCAACACCCCAATCAAAAAAAGCCAAATCCTACCGTGATGACAGTTCCGGTCCAACTGGTCACTCGATCGAGCTGCGGTTGCCTTTCTTCGCGTGGGAAGGTAAGGGCGGGGGCGAAGGAAGTTTTGTAGTTCACTGTTTAGCCTCTCGCCCTCTTCCTTCATCATAATCACAGTCTGAAGACGAACTTCGGGTTAGTGTGAAGTGCAATCGAGCTTCTTGAAGAGTTCGGGCGAAGACTGTAAGTATTTTAGCTTTTGAATTTCCTTGAGGGGAAAAATTTTAGGGTTCATTGATTCATGGCTGACTCTTCAAGCTCCGCATTTCTCGCGCGTCGGATGAGCGGGTTGAGATAGAACGAAACGACGACGATGAAGCCGGAAATCACGAAATTGCCGGCGCTTTGCATGGTGATGATGTGTTGTTCCAGGTCGGGTGCATCGTCGGCGGCGCTCTTGATCATGGCGACGTAAGTGAGCATGAAGCCGAGGATGAGCAGGAAAATGTTGAGGATGCTTTCGAAAAGGCCGATCAGGACGGTGATTTTTCGAAAAGCGACGCAGAGGATGCCGCAGACGAAGGAGAGAGTGTAATAGGCAAGGTTCAGGGCGGGTTTATGGTCGAAATAGGAGGCGCGCAGGTTGATGCCGCAAAAGCGGTCGAGCAGGTAGAAGGCCGGTGTTGATAGATAATAGGCCTGAAGGAAGTAGATCCATGCCCTGCTTGCCGGATGTTCCATGGAGCGGGCATCCTAGCGGCAGTGAGGATGAAACACAATGATTCAGAGGGTGCCGGCTGGCAGCATTTTCTCAAATTTCTTCGTGAAGTTCGCGCGCTTCGTGGTTTAATCCGGCCGTATGAACATGGGAGGAACCTGGAAATATTGGGGGATGGGTCTGACCCTGGGGGTCGCGTCCTGTGCTTTCGGGCAGACTGGATTGACTGTCCAGGACCTCGATATCCAGAGACAGTACTGGTTCAAGAAGGCGGCAGCCGGTGATGTCGATGCGCAATTCGTGATGGGTGATGGGTATTTAAGTGGCCGGATGAATCTTCCCAGGGATGGCCAGCGCGCGGCGGAGTGGTTCTTGAAAGCGGCGCAGCACGGCCACGCCGATTCCCAATTTGAGCTGGGAAAGTTGTATTACTTCGGAACCCTGTGTGTGACTCCAAACGGGCCGGAGGCGGTCCACTGGCTTCGAAGCGCGGAGGCACAGCCGGGGCTGAAGTCCAAACAGCGATCATTTGCGCAAATGCTGCTGGCGACATGCTTCACGACGGGGCTCGGTATCGGCAAGGATGACGTGGAGGCCGCGCGATGGTTCCGAAAAGCTGCACAGGGAGGGGATCATCTGGCCGAGTACCGGCTCGGGCTTTGCTTTTTAAATGGGAGCGGCGTGCCGCAGGACGACCGTGAGGCGTCGTTCTGGCTTCTAAAGGCGGCCAATGCCGGCGAAACCGAAGCGCAGGTGAAACTGGCCGGCATCTATACGAATGGCCGGGGCCTTCCGCAGGATTATGTAGAAGCCTACAAGTGGTTCAATTTGGCGGCGGCCAAGGGGGACAACCAGGCCGAGAAATCGCGTGAACTTCTGCGTTCGATCATGACGCCGCGCCAGGTGGCTGAGGCCCAGCGGCTTTCCTCCGACTATTACAACCGGGTTTCGGCATCGGCTGACGCCACCGATCGCATCGCTCCGCCGATGCGTCTGCAGTAGGTCAGTTTGTTTTCCACGCAGTCCAGAGCCCATCACGAATCGGCACGAGCGTGGATACGAAGTCCGGATCTTCCGACATCGTGCGCGTGAACGCACGAATGGCTTCCGTCGATTCTTCGTGGTTGCCAGGATCGAACGCCCGGCCGTGCCAAAGCACATTGTCCGTAATGAAGATGCCGCCCTTGCGCAATTTTGATTTCACGACTGGAATGGCGGAAGGATAGCCTTCCTTGTCGATGTCGTTGAAGATCAAATCGAATGGTCCCGGTGTTTGTTTGAGAGTGGCAACGGCTTCTGCGCAGTGAAATTCCACCAGGTTTTCCAGACCGGCTTCCTTCAAATTTTTGCGTGCGTCATCCGAAAGTTTTTCATCCCAGACGGTGTGATGCACCCGGCCTATGCAGCCCTGTTCCCGGATGGCGCGTGCGAACCAGATTGTGGAGTATCCGAAGCCGGAGCCGAGCTCGAAGATGTTGCGGGCGCCGGTCACTCGCGCCATGAAGTAGCAAAACCGTCCGGCGGCGGGTCCGATGATTGGAAAGTTCGATTTTTCGGCTTCGGCCTCAAGCCGAGTCAAAACGCGATCAATAGCCGGGTCGCTGCCGCGGCCGATTGAATTTAAATAATCGGAAGTTTTGGGGTGGACGACGTCAATTCGGCCGGGTTGCATGGTGGGATTGCTTTTATCCCAAGGGTGCGACGGTGGCCATTCTTTACTTGGAGCGTGAAAAGACTATATTCCAAAGGTTATGTCGCGACACGGGCTGCGGAATTCCAGCCGAAGCACTGCCGCAAATCTTTGATCCCCAGCCCTACGAGGAAGAGGGCGAAACCAGCCTCGCTCAAGGCCTCGGCATTAATCTGTCCGTGGCTCAACAACTCGCCAACTACATGGGGAGCGTCATTTCCGTCCACAGCGAGGTCGACAAAGGAACCACATTTCTAATCGATATGCCGGCGTGCACTCCCGATGGACAGCTCCTGGTCTCAACCTCCAAGTTTCGGATGCGAAGTCTCTAGACCAAGCGTTCCAAAATCTTCTCCACCTCATCGGCACTGATTTCCTGACCGATCCTGGCCTTGCCGATTTTTTCGAGCAGGACAAACTGGAATTTTCCGTCCTGGGTCTTCTTGTCCAGGAGCATGGTCTTGACCAGCTTTTTGATCGCCACAGGCGTCTGGAGTGAACGCGGCAGCTTCACGGGAAGGCCGACCCCGGCAAAAAGATCATGGATGCGTTTCACGTCCCGGCCCGGAAATTGCAAACGGTCGTGCGACAGCATCGCCGCGGCCACCATCCCGATCGA
>Ga0207078_1096_pt1 | contig 12963 bp, 11 predicted proteins | sample Alteio_BWMinHeat_60_FD_153579 | JGI IMG/M metagenome (GOLD analysis project Ga0207078, IMG submission 153579) | Enriched cells from forest soil in Barre Woods Harvard Forest LTER site, Petersham, Massachusetts, United States -... | ecosystem: Environmental > Terrestrial > Soil > Temperate forest >... | reverse complement strand
CATTGTTAGATGAATTTGCTCTTGCAGTACAAGAAAAAAAACGCTTGACCTTAACGCTAGCAGGGGCAGGACAAGAAGAAATGAATCTTCGTCGCCGCATAAAAGAATTAAAGCTTGAGGACCATATTTTTATTTCAGGGTGGCAAGAGAAACTGGATTCCTATTATGAAACCTGTGCTGCAGTTATTTTCCCTAGTTTATGGATGGAAGCATTTGGTTTAGTCATGACTGAAGCCATGAGTCATGCTAGACCTATCATTGGTTCTAATCGAGGATCACCGCTTTGGTTGATTGAAGATAAGCAAACGGGACTTATTTTTGATCCCCTCAAAAAAGGCGATTTAGCAGAAAAAATGTTGCAAGTAGCAGGAAATATAGAGTGGATAAAACAAGTGGGGAAAAATGGTTACGATAAGCTGCAGCGATTTAGTGATAATGGGGAAGTGTTGCGGCAAATTGTGAGGGAGTATGAGGACGCCCTTCGAGACGCCCTTCGAGACGGCGCAAAAAGCGCGCCTCCTCAGGGTGAACGGTTTTAAACAAAAAAGGGCACAGAAGTGCCCTTTTTTTTGCAGCAACCATTACTCAACCGATAATTGATCTTCGATTGCTTTGAGGTCATCTGCTTTCATCTTGGTGAAGCCTTTGCACTTAGAGATATCTTCAACTGAAGCAAATTTGCCATCTTTTTGTTTTTTACGGCAAGCAACTAATGATCTTGATTTGGATGCATTCATCCCTTTCACTTTCATGAGTTCTTTAGCAGTTGCGGTATTAACATTAACTTTTGCATCAGTCGCTGCACTGCTTTGTTCAGAAGAAGCAGCAGCGGGCTGCGCATTTTCAGTTGCAGCAGGAGCATTTTCAGATGAAGCTGCTGTAGTAGAAGCATCTTGTGCCAATACTGGGCTTGCAATGACAACAGCTGCAAAAGCAGCGAGTAGGGTACGATAGAAAGACATGGTGTTCTCCTTATTGATATTGTTTGAATAATTTCCAACATTTTTAATACATAAACCCACCTCATCTCATCAACCTAAAGATGGGTGACGAAAAAGTGTAGGTTAGGTGATTTTTTTCAATCTCAGTTAGATAGAGATTGTTAACGGATCAAATATTACTTTTTTGTCATCAAAAAATCTAGAGCCTAAGTCAATTATTAGTGAAAAAATTGTATATGTTCGGTTAACCCGTGCGGGTACGTCATTGCGATAAGGGTTAACCGAACATTTACAAAAAATTATCACATGGCGATCATTTTTTTGCTAAACTTCGGTCATTAAAATATATATACATATATTATCATCACAGAGGAATAGATCTCCATGTATGAAAAACTTTTAACAACCACTAAGTCATTGTTTATTATTCTACTCACTGCCTTGGCATTCAGCGCTCCCTTATTTGCCAATCCCATCATTCCTATTCCTACGCAACCACAACAACCTAATTACACACCAGGGCCGCCTAATTTATCAGCCACAGGCTACATCCTCATGGATGCAACGAGTGGAAAAGTGATTGCTGAAAAAAATTCAGATGCAAGAATGCCGCCCGCAAGCCTCACTAAACTGATGTCGCTTTATATCATCTCCGCTGCTATTAAATCAGGGCAAGTTAAAATGGATGATAAAGTCCATATCAGCACCAAAGCTTGGAAAACGGAAGGGTCACGCATGTTTGTCAAAGTGAATGACGATGTTCCTGTTAAAGAATTACTCCAAGGAATTATTGTGGCTTCCGGCAATGATGCGACAGTCGCATTAGCAGAACATGTTGCTGGGACTGAAGAAGCGTTTACCTCCATGATGAACCAACAAGCACAGTTCCTAGGCATGAAAAATAGTCATTTTATGGATAGCACAGGATTGCCTAATTCTAATCATTACTCAACCGCACATGATCTTGCGATATTAACGCAAGCCTATATCAAAAATTTCCCTGAAGATTATAGTTTTTATTCAGAAAAGTGGTTTACTTATAACAATATTAAACAACCCAATCGCAATCGTTTATTATGGCGCTTTCAATATGCTGATGGATTAAAAACAGGCCACACCGATGAAGCTGGCTATTGTCTTGTCGGGTCCGCGAAAAAAGATGGGATGCGCCTCATCAGCGTGGTATTAGGCGAACCCAGTGATTTGGTGAGAACAGAAGATTCCATTCGTCTCTTGACCTATGGGTTTAGGTTTTTTGAAACTCATAGACTTTATAGCTCGCAAAACCCCATTGTGCTAGCACGGGTATGGCAAGGTGAAAAAAATGACATTCCTTTAGGCATTAAAGAGGATTTGTATGTGACCATTCCAACAGGTCAATACAAAAAGCTGCAAGCGTCTATCGTTTTAAATAACCCCATGAAAGCGCCTATTGTAAAAGGCCAAACGTATGGCAATGTCAATGTCATACTAAATAATCAAGTAATTGTATCAAAACCATTAATTGCTTTAGATGATAATCCTCAAGGGGGGTTATGGCGCAGAGCATCAGATACCGTTCGCTTTAACATAAATAAATATTTTTCCAGGACGGAAGAGAAAGTGAATACAGGTTAGGTTAAGAACTATATGCCTGAAAAAGAATCGCTGCTCACATTCCCATGTGATTTCACCATAAAAATATTTGGTTTAAGTTCGCAAGAATTTGAAGCAACTGTGCTTATGATTATCCATAAACATGTTCCTAACCTATCTGGTCGGGCCATTCAATCGCGTGCCAGTGAAAATGGTAAATATCTTGCTCTTTCTATTACTGTGCATGTTGATTCAAAAGAACAGTTAGATGATCTTTATCGCGAACTTTCATCCTCACCTCATGTGCTCATGGTTTTATGATAGTAGATTCCGTTATTATTCGCTGGCTTGGACAACAAGATTACTCTGCCTGCTGGCAAACGATGCAGGCATTTACGCGATCACGTCAGGAAGAAACCATAGATGAGATTTGGCTGCTCGAACACCCACCGGTGTTTACTCAAGGTCAAAATGGCAAAGCTGAACACATCTTGAATCCTGGAAAGATTCCAGTGGTCCAAACCGATCGCGGCGGGCAAGTCACTTATCATGGCCCTGGACAACTTATGGTCTATGCGCTGATTGATCTGCAACGAAAAAAGTTCAATGTGCGGCAGCTGGTTACGCTGCTTGAACAAGCGGTGATTGATTTACTGGCAGAGTATGCTATTTGTGCTTACGCGAAACGCGATGCTCCAGGTGTCTATGTCGATGAAAAAAAAATTTGTTCCATTGGGCTACGCATTCGCCGCGGTTGTTCTTATCATGGTATTGCGTTTAATATTTGTATGGACTTGACTCCTTTTACTCAAATTAATCCTTGTGGCTTTACTACGCTTAAAATGACGCAATTTGCAGACTTGAATGGCTTAAATAAACCCTTAGAAGCTGGACAAAAATTGATACCTCATTTAACCAAATGTTTAGGTTATACTACATCAACATTTATTTATGATTCGGAAATAGCAGATGGAAATTAAACCAACAAATACCAAACAACGAGGCGCGGAAAAACTGTCACGTATTCCCGTTAAAATTGAAGCCACTGTGTCTCCTTTACGTAAACCAGATTGGATACGTGTGAAAATTCCCGCTTCCCCTGCTGTCAATGAACTTAAAAAATTACTACGTGAAAATAATCTTGTCACCGTTTGCGAAGAAGCTTCTTGTCCTAACTTACCTGAATGCTTTACCCATGGAACGGCCACCTTCATGATTATGGGTGATAAGTGTACGCGTCGCTGCAGCTTTTGCGATGTAGCACATGGACGTCCTGACCCACTCGATCCCAATGAGCCTCTTCATCTTGCGAGCACGATAGCAAAAATGGGATTACGTTATGTCGTTGTCACCTCGGTTGATAGAGATGACTTGCGCGACGGCGGTGCAAGTCATTTTAGCGCTTGTATTACAGCCATTCGGGAAAAAAATCCTCACATTAAAATTGAAGTGCTAGTACCCGATTATCGCGGACGCATGGACATAGCACTGGAAGCAACGGGGAAAGAATTGCCTGATGTGTTTAACCATAATATCGAAACCGTGCCTCGTCTGTACAAACAAGCGCGCCCGGGTTCAGACTATGCTCATTCCTTGCGTTTGCTGCAAGAATTTAAAAAACGGTTTCCTGGGATACCGACAAAATCGGGCATTATGTTGGGCCTAGGAGAAAGAAATGATGAAATTGAAGAAACGTTAAAAGATCTTCGTGCACACGATGTAGACATGGTAACCTTAGGACAATACTTGCAGCCCAGCCGATATCATATGCCAGTATCACGCTATGTGACCCCTTTAGAATTTAAACAGTTTGGAGAAATGGCCAAGGAGCTCGGCTTTAAAAAAATTGCCAGCGGGCCTCTAGTCAGATCTTCCTATCATGCTGATAAACAAGCTGCCGGGGAAGAGGTGAATTAATGTCCGATGTAATTAGCCCTTTATTGCAATGGCTAAACGCACATCCAGAATTAGCAGGCCTTGCTACTTTTCTCATCTCAGCAGGTGAATCTGTCGCCATTCTAGGAACCATTGTCCCCGGTTCTATTATGATGACTGCATTAGGCGCACTCGCAGGCGCCGGTGTCATCCCATTATGGGGGACCATCCTCTGGGCCATCTTAGGAGCTATTGTCGGTGATGGCATCAGTTATTGGCTTGGACATTACTTCAAAGATAAATTAAATCGAATTTGGCCGTTTCGTCATCATCCTAGTCTGCTCCGATCAGGAGAAAAGTTCGTACAAAAATATGGTTCCATGAGCGTTTTTATCGGTCGCTTTGTGGGCCCGGTACGTGCATTGGTTCCTATGGCTGCCGGCATGTTGGGCATGAAACCACTACAATTTACCATTGCGAATGTGGCATCCGCGATAGGATGGGCGCCCGCTTATATGCTTCCAGGCATTTTACTTGGCGCCGCATCATTGGAACTGCCCCCTGACATTGCCGTTCATGTCATGTTAGTCCTCTTGCTTATTACCTTGTTTATCCTGTTGTGTTTGTGGTTCCTATACAAACTGCTTCAGTTGATTAGCACTCAAATAAATCAAGTTCAAAACTGGATTTGGTATCAATTGAAAAATTCGCGTCACCTTTCTCCGCTTACTATTTTGTTAAAACATCATAATCCCAAGCGCACACATGGCCAATTAAATTTGGCATTTTATTTTCTCATCACAAGCTTTTTATTTTTATGCCTTGCTTTTTATAGCAATTGGCACGGACCGGCTGCGATTACTATTAACAATGCGTTTTATCATTTCTTCCGCGGCATCAGGACCAAAGGCTTAGATAGCTGCATGATTGATATTACGCTGCTCGGACAAAAACACGTGCTCTTGCCCGTCGTGTTAGTTGTCTTTGGCTGGCTCATTTTTTCTAAACGTTGGCGTGTTGCATTTCATGCTCTCGCTTTGGCCATCCTGGCTGCAGGCGGTGTATTTGTTATAAAACATATTTTTCAATCGCCAAGACCTTGGGGAATTGCAATTAATCCTGAATCTTTTTCTTTGCCCAGTGGCCATACCACTATTGCGACGACTGTATACATAGGATTTGCATTTCTGGTGGCTAATTCGCTGCGTCCCAAATATCGTTGGCCGTTTTATACTGCCGCAGTCCTCATCGCTTTATTTGTGGGTATTTCGCGCTTATATTTAGGTGCGCATTGGTTTACAGATGTCATCGGCGCCTGGTTACTCAGTGCTTCTGTTTTAATTTTTGTGATTATTTCGTATGAGCGTGAACAAGAAAATCCTATTCATCCCTGGGGGATTTTAATCGTTAGCTTCCTTACTCTCGCCTTCAGTTACGGATTTTTTCATTATCGCCATTTCACTGACCTCAAACAAAGTTATTCCGAACTCAATTGGCCTACATTCACTATTGAAATGCATGAGTGGTGGCGTAGAAATGATATTTTACCCACGTATCACGTCAGTTTGTTCGGGATCCCCACTTTAACCATTAACATCGAATGGGTGGGCGATATAGAAAAAATCCAAACTACCTTACAAAAAGAAGGATGGGTTGAACCTCCCGCGCGTGATTGGGTAAGCACCTTACATCGCATCGCTGATATTCAAAGCACCGAATACTTACCTATGGTCTCTCCCCAATATCTTGATAAAAGACCTGAACTCATCATGGTTCGACGCGCTGATGGCGTTAAAAACCCATTGGTATTACGCTTATGGGATTCAAATCGCATCATGAACGATAACAAAGCGACGCTTTGGGTGGGCATTGTCGGCGTTATCCCGCGTACCTATAGTTGGATATATAAATCGAAACAAGAAGTCATTGAAATTGATCCCGCGCTTGTATTTCCGAATAAATCAGGTGCAGGATGGGAATGGAAAATGATATTAATGAACGAGTTCGTTAAGAAGAAAATGATCAATCAAAAAATTATGTTAGTAAGGGAAAATCCTTCTATTCATAAGAAGAAATAGGAATCTAATTATGTCAGACGCGTTAATCCAATTAGCATTATTTGCAGCAAAATCTCTTATCATTTTATTGTTAGTGTTAGTCATTCTAATCGCTTTTTTTGTCTTGCTTGCCAAGAGCAAAGAAAAGATAAAAGGCAGGTTGGCAATTAAAAACCTGAATAAAAAATACGAAGATATGGCAGAATCCCTTCTGTCTGAAACCCTAACAAAAAAAGAATTTAAACGTTATTTAAAAGAAAAAAAGGCGAAAGAAAAAGCCTTATTAAAATCAGAAGAAAATATTAAAAATATTTATGTGTTACATTTTAACGGTGATGTGAAAGCATCTGCAGTTTCATCTTTAAGTGAAGAAATCAATGCTATTTTAAGCATTGCTAAGCCGTCTGATGAAGTCGTCGTACGCTTAGAAAGTGGCGGCGGTATTGTTTATGGTTATGGATTGGCAGCCGCGCAACTGCTGCGTATTCGTGCCCAGAAAATCCCACTGACCATAACCATAGACAAGGTCGCAGCCAGCGGCGGATATATGATGGCGACGGTGGCGAATAAAATTTATGCCGCGCCTTTCGCTATTGTGGGTTCTATTGGTGTCGTCGTACAACTTCCCAATTTTCATCGTCTATTAAAAGAGAAACACATTGATTTTGAACAACTCACGGCGGGAGAATTTAAACGGACGCTGACCCTTTTTGGAGAAAATACGCATGAAGGTAAAGAAAAATTACAGCATGAAATTGAAGATGTGCATCAGCAATTTAAAAATTTAATTACGGAACATCGGCAACAAATTGATATTCAAAAAGTCGCAACGGGAGAACATTGGCTTGGTCAACAAGCGCTTGATTTAAATCTTGTCGATGCTATCAAAACCAGCGATGATTATTTGATGGAACAAAGTAAAGTGGCAAAATTATATGAAATTAGCTATGAAGTAAAAAAACCATTTTTGCATAAACTCACTAGTAGTGCGGCAGAGATACGAGATAAGTTAGTTGGGAAGTTGATGTTGACACAATTTTGACATTTTTTTCTGTCAAGATTCGTTTGACGTGATTTTCATCAGTGTTAAGCTGGTGTCATTGCAAGAGGTTCAAGCGGTGCTTAAACCTCTTGCAACCACTTGCTCGTAGATAAAACCGTCACAAGGAACAGCATATGGAAAAATTAAAGCAAAAAATCTTATTATTCGTGTTTGCTTTTCTTGTGTCAGCCACGTCTATTCACGCTCTCAATATTAGCCCAAGTTATACTTCCAGTGAGCATGTTTTGCTGGGAAATAAAGTGACCCTCTATTTTTCCTCCACTGATCCTGGTCAAAAGGGAGCAATAATTCACTTAGCAAACGGTCTTAGCTTAACATACGGCGAAATTCTTTCTCTCCCTGATTTTTACGAAATTGTCGGTTCCCCCATCGCACTAGCTAAAAATAATATCGAACGTAATGCCCGCTTCCTGGCGGCATTCCAATCCTTTGCAAAAGATCCTAATGGCGTCGCAGAAGTCCGCAAAATTATGGATATCATTTACGATGAAATGAAAATGGTAGATGAAGGCATGAAACAAGGGTTAACACCGGAAGAAATTTATAAAGCGATTGGTCATGATAATGATAGAAAATATAATTGCGTCACCGGCGGCGGATGTTCTAGCTATACCTGGCTTTTATTTCCAGGCCGATACTTAAAACTTGCTATGCAAGATTACGATCATTTTGGTCAAAATGCATGGATATCGTATGTAACAGGCCATAGACTTGCGATAGAACAAGCTGTGCTTGCTCATCAAACCGGTGATATCTCCCAACTTGAAACCGCTTACGCCATAAATGCATTTGCTTGTCACTTTCTCTCTGATCGATTTGCAGCAGGACACATACGCACGCCGCGTCAAGAAGCCGCTGAGCATGTCACTCCTAGCACAGTGGGTTCACTCGTAGTTAACTTTATGCATGAAGAAGAAAATGCGAGCAGCCTTCATGTACATAATCGCAATGGTGATCATTGGCTTGCCTATGGCGACAAATCTTATTTCAATCAAAAGAATGATACACATCGCGAGATATTAGATAAGACGCTACAAGCTTCGGCTGATCAAGTATTTGCGGCTTACATAACAGGCTCACCCTCACATGAAATTGACACTGTGTATAATCTCATTCCTCAAGCCGATGAAGTCGAAAACATGGGCCATTATGATATTTCTCCTTTATTTTATTGGGATACACATTCACAAAATTTAATGCGCAGAAGTGAAATATCAAATCCTTATGATAGACATTGGACAGCGAATTGGTGGGGATGGACGACATTAATTGAATTACAAAGACTAAAAGGATTAACAGAAATAGATCAAGCACAACTGGCTTTATCTAATTTAGCTGAAAAAGCAGTGCAGGATGGGTTGATTACGAATAAGGAAATAGTGGCGTTTGTGAAGCACCGCTCCCGTCATTCCAAGACCGCTTTTTAGCCGAAGCAATTGTCCATTTAATGAGGTTGCTATTCCATAACGAAAATTCTTTTTTTAAGAAGTAATCATTCAGGTACCTGCAGTGAGCCGCGCAGAGTCGGAGCTGTCATCCCGCGCAGCTTTTAGCGCGGGACCCAGTGTCTTTAACAGAGCTATGTAAAGGGCGCTGGGTCCCGCGCTAAAAGCTTGCCCCGTTACGTTTTTAAACGGGGCTGCGCGGGATGACAGCTCCGACTAAGCTGCGCGGGATGATGACACACCTGCTATTAATCGCGTGAACGCATACTTTAAAAATCACTCTTAGAGCAACCAGGTCTTCGGACAGCCGTATATTCATCCACTTTTTTCATGTCATGGCCCTGAAGTTTCGTAACCTTGAGATTGTCGGCAAGAGGACTACCCAACTGGGTCAGTATCTTGTCAGCATTTTGCAATAATTTTTTATCCTCTGGTGGAATAGCTTTTTTTTCAGTAAAAATACCAAATTTAGTTCGAACTGCCATTTCATGATTTTGTTCATTTTGTTCTTGTTTATCTTGTTCTTGTACATTTCTATGCATACACACACTCCTATAAACTATCTAAGAAAAAAATAACCGGGTCTAAACATAAAGTTCATACTCAAATTTTTGATAATTTTCTTTTAACTTGCTTTTTAGCACACATAATTTATAAAACTCCTGCTGCCATGGCAACCAACTTAAATATTTTTCATGAGTCGTCATCGCATCACTGGTATTATCCTGCGGTTTTTGATAATAGCTAGCAACATGACTATTTCTAACCATTTGCATTTTTTCAATTTGTTCTTCTTCTAATGTAATGCTTCCCTCACTCATATTCTTAATTAACCTGATGAGTGCTTCATTGTTTAATGATTCAATCTTTACGTGTTGATATTTTTGATAACCGGCATCAACACTACAAGCAAAAAGATTTAAACACGCCCCAATGAATGTAGCTTCTTCCGTATTTTGTAATGAAATATGCTGTTCTTTTAAAAAGCGATACAACCAAGATTTTTGCTTTTTAATTGGGCCGTAAAAACCGTGAATATGATCTTCAGGCATTTCCTTAGAAAAGGCAGTGCGTAAATTGTGCCAATTAGAATGTGTTCTATCAATAGGATGTCTGATCAAATTAATGAGTTTTATATTATTTTTTATTAAATATTTGTGACCATATTTTTTTTCTACATCATGTAAATTGTACCAATGCCCTATGCAATATAAATCGCGTGAAGCATGTTTACTTTGCATGCGTGAGTAGATTTCTGCTAATGCAATTTTTTTTGTTTCACCTTCATCAGCAATATAACACTCTGCCCCTTCTTTGCCGAATATCGTTATTCCATTGGGAAAATAGGGTGAATCATGAGGACATTTCCAAGCAACAATTGAATTTTCGATATGGCGTAAAAATGAAAGAAAAAAAATGGTCCCAGAAAAACCACGGCTAGTTAATAATAATTTTCCATTCCACGATTCTTTTTTTTTAAAAAATTAAACATAGGAAAAGATCCTTCTATCTAATTAAATGCCAGTCACTTTAATCAACTGGCGTCCCCAGGGGGATTCGAACCCCCGTTACCGCCGTGAAAGGGCGATGTCCTAGGCCTCTAGACGATGGGGACACAAGACGCACTTTTGGAGCTAGCCGGGATCGAACCGGCGACCTCTTGCATGCCATGCAAGCGCTCTCCCAGCTGAGCTATAGCCCCGTTAATTTCTGAGAGAGACGCGATTCTATTGAAGCAGGCAGGGTGTTGTCAATATAAGAAAACGTGTAAGAGTTACATTTTTGTCTGTCTCAAAGACACATCTTTTTAGATGGCTCAGACTTATCTATCATTTTTCGCTCATTTTTCACTCGAACTTCATAAAAACTATAACGATATTCCTTTAAATGGCCCCCTTTTTTGCGTGGATTTTCTTCAGGTAATTGCTTGTTCGATTCATATAAATCATGAATGGACCATTTGCAATAGTATCCATGATGACTGACAAGAAGATAATAGTTGTCCTTCTCATCACGCCAATAACCTAATGCAAAGACCCAATGAGTTTTTTGTCCTTGTCCTTTTACTGGCATTTCATTTTCTTCATCACCGGGCAGCACAAGTACCTTATTTTCTCTGAATGCTTTAATTAATGCAGCTGTGTATTCTTCTTCAGTATAATTTTCTTTTAACACTGCCTTACCATCTGGATTGCCAAATTGATGATCTGCTAAATAACCTGCTAACTTTTGGTAGTAGTGAATGCTATAGATGGGACCATCCGAGCGCTGCTGCTCGTCTGGAAAATGCTGCATCTGATACAAGATTTCATCTCCATGATCATCTTCATTTCTATGATCATCCAGATTTCCTCTTGCCGCTTGTTTTTCATAATGCGTTGCATACAATGGTTTTGTTAAACATCCAGCATATTTGACCACACCAACAAAAGCAACCACTCCGCAATAAGGGCCTTCCTGGTCTATCGGATCTGGCAATTGGCATGGAACATAGCATTCTTTACTTACGGCAATTTGTTCCAATAAGGAATCAGCATTATAGCCAATTTCTTTACTCATTAAATATTTTGCAGTTTGATGTTCTTGTGCAGCTGCTTTTTGAAAAAATTCATATGCTTTTTCCTGATTTTTAACTACTCCCTTTCCTTTGCCATAACAATTTCCTATGTAAAATTGCGCAACTGCATATCCTTTGGCCGCTGCTTTCTCGTACCATTCGAAAGCTTGTTTTTCATCTTTTTCAATGCCAATCCCGTCCGCATAACAAACAGCTAAATTACATTGCGCTTTTACATATCCTTGCGCCGCTGCTTTCTTGTACCATTCGAAAACTTGTTTTTCATCTTTTTCAATGCCAATCCCGTCCGCATAACAAACACCTAAATTACATTGCGCAACTGCATATCCTTGGGCCGCTGCTTTCTCGTACCATTCGTAAGCTTGTTTTTCATCTTTTTCATTTCCAGTCCCTTTCTCATAACAAACACCTAAATTACATTGTGCAGTTGCATGTCCTTGGACTGCTGCTTTCTTGTACCATTCGAAAGCTTGTTTTTCATCTTTTTCAATTCCAGTCCCTTTCTCATAACAAACACCTAAATTACATTGCGCTTTTGCATATCCTTGGGCAGCTGCTTTCTTGTACCATTCAACAGCTTGTTTTTCATCTTTTTCAATGCCAATCCCATTTACATAACAAATAGCTAAATTATATTGCGCAACTGCACGTCCTTGCTCTGCTGCTTTCTTGTAGCATTCGAAAGTTTTCGATTGCGATTGTTGTTCAATTTGGGGTGCAGGATTTCTTTGGAACATGGCTCCTCGTTTTTTTACTTAATTTATAATATAAGAAGAAAATCCCCTTTATAATCTCATATAATTATTAGGATTCTCTTAAGATGAGGATCTTCTTAAGCTGCTCTTAACAAAGTACCACTCTCTTCAATCTCTCAATCACCCTCTCCCGCCCCATCAACACCATCGTCATATCAATCGGCGGTGACACTGTCCCACCCGTGATCGCAACACGAATAGGTTGGGCTAATTTACCTAACTTGAGATTGTTAATTTCAGCTGTACTCGCAAGCACTTCATGTATCTTTTCTTTTGACCATGTGGGAAGTGCAGCTAAGCGATCGACGATCATTTTCAACGCCGGTTGAATTTCTGTCGTCAGATGCGCTTTCATATCATCACTCAATGTCACGGGTTCATAAAAATAACGACTGCGCTCAGCCATTTCTCGCAAGGTTTTCGTGCGCTCTGCTTGTGCTTTGATAATATCTTCTAATGCTGGCCCTTGTGTGATATCAATTCCGAGTTTTTCCATGTGCCAAGCTAATTCTTTTGCAACCTGTTCAGGATCGCCATTTTTCATATAATGTTGATTCAACCAAAGCAATTTTTCCGGATTAAATGCAGCAGGTGATCGATTAATATCTTTAATATCAAAATACTCAATCAATTCACTGATGGAAAATATCTCTTGATCTCCGTGCGACCAACCA
>Ga0207078_1095_pt1 | contig 13122 bp, 13 predicted proteins | sample Alteio_BWMinHeat_60_FD_153579 | JGI IMG/M metagenome (GOLD analysis project Ga0207078, IMG submission 153579) | Enriched cells from forest soil in Barre Woods Harvard Forest LTER site, Petersham, Massachusetts, United States -... | ecosystem: Environmental > Terrestrial > Soil > Temperate forest >... | reverse complement strand
ATTCGCGAAGCGCATGGGAGTTGGACGGCCCGTGAAGGTTCTGGCCTCAGCGCTGAGGTCGGCCCATTTCCGGGACGGAGACGAAGGCCCGTCAACAGTCACGCTTACGGCCCAGGCGGCTTACGAGATGGCGGGACTTGGACCGGCAGACCTGCAGGTAGTTGAAGTCCACGACGCTTTTGCGCCGGGGGAAATCGACGAGTATGAAGCCCTTGACTTCTGTCCTCGAGGAGAAGGCGGACGCTTCCTCGAGGAAGGTCATAGCAGGTTGGGCGGAAGAGTCCCTTTCAATCCAAGCGGCGGATTGTCGTCCCGTGGACACCCGGTGGGAGCTACAGGCGCCGCCCAGATTTGTGAGATTGTCTGGCAGTTGCGCGGTGACGCCGGCGTCTTCATTCCTCGAAACGTCAAGTACTGGTTCGAATCGACTAGCGACGAAACCCTCATGATGGTTCGGTCTGCGGCCAAGGGGGCCCCCGAATTGCTCGACGATCGAGTAATCCACTCTAAGTAACTCGTCAGCACGCCTGGACAGCGTGACCGCCTTGGCCATTGTCTGCGCTGTCCATAATGTCGCGTCCACCTTGTCCCCCGACCAACCGAGCCGCATCCAGAGTCACGGAGTCCTCGACTGCGACACAGCGCGTCTACCTGACGACCGGCCAGATCACCTGATCGACCTTCTATCGTGCCCACCTCCGAGCACCATACCCACCCGGGTAGATCTCCTCAATCCCTAGCGTGGCTCCATGATTGACGAGCCGAGGCTCATCAACAGCCCGTGATGCCAAATGGGTACCCACCTACGTCGAACGGAAGCCCGAACTGCAGTCTGACCCCAGGAGGGAAAGTGGCCACAGGCCAGCCAATCAGGCGGCCACCACCCCACCGCCAGCCGGCTATTGCTGACGGCCTGCGCCGGTTTGAGGGTCCTGCAGTAGCGGCTTAAGCTTGGCAGCCATCGCTTCAGCTTCAGCCTGCCCACCAATCTCATCGACGAGCATCTTCTGAACCACGAGATTAGGACCGCGGATCGCGTCGTCCTTAAACCGCGACAGAATGTGAAAATGAACGTGCTCGTCCTCGTTGAACGACAGCATGTACATCCGCTCCGGCGCTAAGCCCGCATCGAGTGATCTCGTCATCCGACGGGCCACCATTGCCATTGACTGAGCCTCAGCGTCGGTTAGGTCTGACAACGACTTGGCATGTCTCTTGAGCACAGCCATGAGCCTCCCCGGATAGATGCCCTTCCGAGGGTGATAGTGAACAACCATCCAGTTGGGCCCCTCTAGCAGCACCCCACCCGGGGTCTTGAAGTCGCCCGAGACGATTCGACATTCGAGGCATTCATTGTCAGGCATATAGTGCGATCCTTGACTGCTTATTTAAGACGTAGGTCACTGACATAGGTGGACGCCAACTGGCCTGGTGTCCAGTCCACTTTGGTGCTCATGGCCGCCGACGTGCCATAGCGCCACAGGAACAACACCGGTGCCTGTGAGTTGAAATACTTGCCAGCGTCTTGGTAGAGCCGGCCACGCGTCTGCTCATCAAGCGTAGAGTTCGCCTTCTGATACAACATGTTGAAGGTGTCGTCCGTCCAGCGGCGTCCGGTTTGGGGTGTTCTGTCCGATGACCACCACCGCCATACCCCGTCTGCCTCATAGGTTTCCCACGCCGCGCCTTCTATGAAGAACCCGGGGCGCTGACTGGTCGGTCCAACGAAGTCAGCCCCGTACACCGCGGGCTCGATCTGGCTAATCGTAGTCTTGATGTTGATCTTGCCGAGATCTGAAGAGATCGCAACCGGCAGATCCTTCCCACAACACGCGCTCGGGATGGTCGACATGGGGGCGCTAAAACCCTGCGCGAAACCTGCATCGGCCATCAGCTGTGTGGCTTTAGCCGGGTCGTACGGAAATGGTGTGAGACTTGCGTTATACCCGAGCACCTCTTTGCCTATCAATTGGGCGTCCAGCTCACCATTGCCGCCGAAGATGTTCTTCAGGATCGACGCTCTGTCGACGGCATAATTGACGGCCTGGCGAACCCTGAGGTCTTTTGTCGGGCCATTTTCCAGATCCATTAGGGCGTGTACTGCACCGTTTCCGGGATCCACCTTGACGTCGAACCCGGATGTTTTGAGCTGCGCCGCGATATCGTTGGCAACCGGATAGGCAATATCAGCGGCACCGCTTCGAACAGCGGCTGACTTAGCGGCAATGTCTGGGATCACCTGCATGACCAACTGTTTGACGTTGGCGGTACCCCGGGGGGTGACGAATTCGGGGGGCATGGCTTCAAATTCAATACTTTGGTTGGGCTGAAACCGAACGAGTTTGAAAGGTCCTGTTCCAACAGGATTCTGGAAGAATTTATCCGGTCCCTGCGCCTGGAGTTCTCTTCCAGCCACCACTAATGCCAGGGCGACCGCTTTGGGAAAGTCTGGCACGGAGGACTTTAGGACGATGACAACTGTCGACTTGTCTGGAGCACTGATTGTGTCGACATTGGTAAACACGGATCCAACCAGCAGCGGCGGTGTGGCCGGCCTGCGGTAATAGGTGAAGGTGTCGATAACATCTTCGGCTTCGAATGGTGTGCCATCCTGGAACTTGATATCGTCCCGCAGCTTGAAGGTCCAGGTCTTTCCATCGGGTGAAGTCCACTCTTTGGCCAACGCGGGATGGGCTTTGCCATCTCGCTGGATCTCGACCAGACCGTCGAACACTGGCCAGAAGAATTGGTTAGGGAGACTGCCTGAACCGGCGTTGGCGGGATCGTAGTTCTTGTTCGCGAGCGCAGCCACGGGATCCACTGCAACGACAACCTTGCCAGCAGGTCCCGCTGTTGTCGCCGCGGGTTTTGAGGCTGCGGCCGCCGGACCTGAAGCACTCGCCGCTTGGGCAGAGGATGCCGGTGCTGACACCGATGGAGCCCCGGCCGCGGATGAGGCGACAGGTGCAGCCGCCGTTGAAGGAGACACCGGTGATGTCGACGGTGCGGCAGATGGACTGGACGCACCACCGCACGCTACCAAAAACGTGACAAGCAGCGCCGAGATCCCTCCGAGCGATATAGCCCTCATGAATCAGTTCCCCTTCCGATGATCACTTGTTAGATAAAGTCCGACACGGCTGCGATTAGTCCCTTGGGGTTCTCCAGTTGCATGTTGTGCCCGCTGCCGGCCACCTCAACTAGGGTGCAATGTGGAATGGTCTGGGTCATTTGCTGAGCTGTCTCGAGTGCAAGCGTGCCCCCGAGTTCGGCTTTAACGATTCTGGTGGGGCAAGAGATCCTGCGAAGCGAATCCCACTGAAGCTCTGCGTCCGGCCGCAGTTTTGGAAGCCACTGGGTCAAGCTCGGATCCGAACGCCACGCCAACCGCCCCTCAGCCGTTTTGACCAGGTTGTGCTCGACTGAATGCCGCAATTCGTCGTCGAGAGCCTTCGGCGCGGCGCCTCTACGTGCCTTGAGTGCCTCATCAAAGTCTCCGAAAGTGACCTGCGCCGCTTGGATGGCCGCCACCACTTGATTTCCCCCGGTCGTAACTTCGGGGCCCACGTCGCAGATGACTAACCGCTCTAACTTCTCGGGGTGCTGGCCTGCGTACATGTACGCCAGCCGCCCGCCAAGTGAGTGCCCGAAGAGCGCGAAATGGTCGAGTCCAAGTGCACGCACAAACCCGTCAAGGTCGTCGACCATCAACTGCCACGTGTATTCCTTGGCCCAGTCGCTCTCTCCGTGGCCCCTCAGATCCGGGACCAGGACGCGTCTCTTTTCAGACAGCGCCCGCGCCACGCCGTCCCAGGCTCTCCCCAGGCCCGAGAAGCCGTGCACCAACACCATCGGCTGGGCGGCGGCGTTCCGCCAGTCCCTGTAGTGAAATCGCAGCCCATTGATGCTGACCACAGAGTCGATTGCGTCAGTCGAGATAGCCATTGAGTCGCCTTCCTATCGGAGTAGTTCAGAAACCCTACAACGGCCGCGCAGTGTCGGTCAAAGTGGCAGCTTGACCACCGCGAGGCCGGATTCGTACCATTGCGAAGCTCCAACCATGTTCCTCGCACACAGTAGTCGCTGTTCCTTCCGAAATTGCAACGATTCGTCGCACTCACGACACACGGGCGCAATTCGAAGTTCCTTGGGTCCGCCGAAATGAAGGCTGGCCTAGACGCACTAGACAACGCACTCATTCAACGTATGAAGCGCGATGCTCGGGTGAGCCCTGCCTCCATGGCGCGCGAACTCCGGGTGTCAAGGGCCACCGTCGGGCGGCGGCTCCGGAGAATTCGTAATCTTGGTCTCGTTCAGATCGCCGCCGTAGTCACTCCTGAAGCGCTCGGCTACCCGGTAAACACCTATTTCACGATAAGTACCGAGTTTGGGGCTCTCCCTCGTGTTGGTGAAGCGCTCGTGGCGCTCGATGCTCTGCGGTTCGTTGCGGCGGGGTCTGGCACCTTTGACCTGTTCGCCGCTGGAAGCTTTCGGTCCGACGAGCATCTCTATTCATTCGTCGCCGAGGATCTGGCAGCGATTCCGGGAATCCGCGCCACAGAGACCGCACACGTGGTCCATAGGGCGAAACATCTCTACAAAACTGTTGAGCCACCAGGCATAGGTCGCGAGCCCCACGTCCCCGAGATCTGCCTCGAGCCGTTCGATTTACGCCTCTTGCAGGAATTGACGGATGATGGCCTAAGAACCTACTCAGCGATTGCACGACACCTGGGTGTTTCAGAGGGGACTGTGCGGAAGCGTCTCAACCGCCTTTTCCGCGCCGGTGCGCTGCGCATAATCGCCCTGGCCGGAAAAGGGTCGAGCGTACGCAGGGTTGCGGTCCTTATGCAGATGGAAGCCGAACCAGACAGGATGTTCGCCTTGGCCGACGCCCTGTCAGAACGGGATGACACTTGGACCGTGGCTATCACCGCCGGACCCTACGACGTTGCTGCTTTCGTTGAGGTGTCATCCATAAATGACCTTCCCCAGTTCATGATCGATATATCACGAGAGATACCAGGCATCCGTCGTACCAGGACCACTCGCCTGATCCGCACGCTAAAACGCACCTATACGAGCGTCGACCTGGTCTACGATCACGAAGCCCTCAGTCAGGAACAGCACTAACAGCTCGACGTCTAACCGATGGACTGCTGAACAATTGACCCCATGACGGAACCCCTCAGCAGATTCCAATCACCCTAGGCACCACGTTCCATTAGCTATGTCGCGGACGAATCCGCGGCTGGCGCATCGGCCTTAACGGTCTTCAGCCATCCGCAACCCTTCCGTCCCATGACGTCATAGCTCTGACACTTGACTGATCGCTTCCTTCCTGTGGCTCTCTCCGGTCTACCTCTTCTGCGGCGCGATGCGTCTGCCGACGCCGTTGACACTATTTGGGCGCAAGTTCTATACTCCCGCAGCGATTTACGGCTCCGGAGGCGAGTAATGCTGCGCGATTTTGTTGGTTACGGGCCCACTCCACCAAAGGTCGAATGGCCCAACGGAGCACAAATAGCCGTATCGGTCGTGGTCAACTACGAGGAGGGTGCCGAGAAGAGCCCGCTTTACGGCGACGACACGCACGAGACCTCTGGAGAGATCCCCTCCGGCATGCCGCATGGTGCCCGGGACCTGTTCCTTGAGTCGCAGTGGGAATACGGGGCTCGCGTTGGCGTGTGGCGCCTACTGAATGTCCTGCGCGACTGTGGCGCTCATGCGACCTTTTTCGCCTGCGGCATGGCCCTTGAACGAAATCCCGATCTCGGTCCCGCTATTGTTGCGGCAGGCCACGATGTCTGTGCGCACGGGTACCGATGGGGTTCGCAGTGGAACATGGACCGGGCCGCTGAGAAGCAAGAGATTAGCAACGCCGCCATCGCCATTGAGCGTTACACCGGCAAACGCCCGCTCAGTTGGTTCAGCAAAGGCGGATTTAGTGCACACACACGGGAACTGCTCGCGGAAGAGGGCTTCGTGTACGACTGTGACTCGTTCAACGACGACATTCCCTATTACATTCGGGTCAATGAGAAACCCTGGCTAATAGTGCCATATGCCGTCGACACGAACGACGGAAAATGGTGGATCAATAATGGGTGGAACGATGGGGGACAGTTCTTCGATTACCTGAAGGACAGCTTTGATTTGCTTTATGATGAGGGCAGGACCAACCCCAAGATGTTATCTGTGGGCCTGCATTCCCGTGTATGCGGCCGGCCCGGCAGAGCCATGGCGGTCAAGCGATTCCTCGAATATGCGATGAAACACCCGCGCGTATGGGTAGCGCGTCGCGACGACATAGCCGCGTGGTGGCAAGAACACTATCCGCCAACCTAAAATCGGCCCTCGCCGCTCTCAGGCGACGAAACAAACCACCCGAGGCATCACGGGGGCTCCCGGCACATTGTCACAAAGCAGAGCTATTTTCGTCAGTGTCTCCCGACATGCGAGCGCCCTGGAAGGGGCTACTGGGCGCGCTCCGTTTCCTTCCATGGGGCGATCGCACCCTCCGCGGCTTGCAGTAGCGCCGTGAGGCCGACGCCCAGCACCATCAGCAAAAGCACGGGAACGAGCAGCAAATCAGTCCGAAACGAGTTGCCGTACTTTACAATCATCGCCCCCAATCCCCCTAATGCGGTGAAAAACTCGGCCACAACCATTCCGATAATCGCCCGACCTATTCCAAGGCGAAGGCCAGCCATAATATAGGGGAGAGCGGCCGGGACTATGATCTTCACGAATATCTGCCGCTCATTGGCTACAAAAGCAACTCCCACGTCAACAAGTGACTGACTCACACTTCTGACACCAGTGTAGGTGTTTATGGTTACCGGAAAGACGGTGATAATGAACACAATAAACAGTTTGGCAGTGAACCCAAGTCCCAGCCACAGAATCACCAGTGGAATGACGGCTACTAGGGGCGTTGCATACAACCCGTTTATGAGCCAGTCGAACGTATATTCCAGCAGCCGGTACCGTCCCATGACAAGCCCGATTACAATCCCCACAGCAGACGCGAGCAGGAAACCCAGGAGGAGCGTCCGCATACTGTCGATGAACGCCCGTCCAAGTTCACCGGATCTGGCTAGATCTATGCCACCCAGAACAATCGCGCTTGGGTAAGACATAAACAATTGGTTAACACGTCTACCGAGCACTTCCCAAAGTCCGACGAAAACCAGGATCGCCACTAGCCGGACGAGATTAGGCTTCATTCGCTCGGTCCCATCTGTTTATCCTCCCCCGGCCCGATCGAGCTCCAGATCCTGCTCCGAAGGCCCAGGAACTCCGGGTTGGCCTTCAAGCTAGTCAGGTCAGGGCGTGGCCGGCCAAACGGCACCGACACGACCTCTTTCACCCGGCCGGGATGTGCACTCATGACGATCACGCGATCGCTAAGGTACAGCGCCTCGTCCAGATCGTGCGTCACGAACAGGACCGTCTTTCGTGTGACTCGGTAAATGCGGAGGAACTCAGTCTGTAGCAGCTCACGCGTTTGTGCGTCGAGGGCGCTGAACGGCTCGTCCATCAACAGGATCTCTGGATCGATCGCGATGGCGCGCGCCAAACCAACTCGCTGCTGCATCCCGCCCGAAAGCTGATGCGGGAAGCGACGCTCCGCCCCGGCGAGACCAACGAGCGCGAGCAATTCACGGGCTCTGGCAGTCCGGTCCGCCCGCGATATGCCCTTAAGCTCCAAGCCAAACTCGACGTTCTTTTGCGCCGACCGCCAGGGCAGCAGATTGGCTTGTTGAAAGACAATGCCGCGGTCGTATCCGGGCCCTGTCACGGCAATATCGTCCACCACAACTTTCCCGGAGTCGGGCCTCACCAGTCCCTGGATAATTCGCAGCAAAGTAGTCTTCCCGCAGCCGCTCTCACCGATGATCGAGACGATCTGGTGATCGGGCACATCAAACGTGACCGCGTCCAGGACCTGCAGGCGCTGGCTCGTTGATCTCGCGCCGCCGGGAACCACGAAGGTTTTTGAAATCCCCTCAACCCGCAGCTTCGCGGCGCTCGCCCCAACCGCGGTCCGTGCGCGATCAGCCCACGGTTCGGTGGGAGTCAAGTCAGACACGACAACGACAGTTACTTCAGGAGTTTCAGTGCATCCTGCGCCAGCGACATGTCTGCCACCCTGTTGATTGGCAGAAGGGCCTTCTGAACACCGAGATCCACATTGAGCTGTTGCATATAGTTAATCTGCTGGTCAGTTAGGGTCAGGCCCGTGTCAAGACCCTTGTTGTCTTTCCACCATTGCCATTGGATCTTGGCTCCCGCCTCATCACCACCAGCGGCGACGTACCCCGCATCATAGCCAGCCTCCGAAGCCGGGTCGTTCATATAACGATACAGCTGTGCGTACACGGCCAGCAGCCGGACCAACGTGTCGCGCTTCTTCGTCATCGCCTGTTCGCTGGCAATCGTCCCGGAGATGACAAAGTCGGGCAGGTCGACCCACGTTTGTGAAATCGAGGTCAGGCCATTCTGTTGCATCATCGGAAGGAAGTCAACGGAGAGTGGGCCAGCGTCAACCTTCTTCGCCACAATGGCTTTGAAAATGTCCGCCGTCGCTCCAATGTTGACAAACTGCACCTTGTTGGCGTCTACGCCAAACTTCTTGAAGAGCGCCACCATGATCTGGTAAGGGGTCGAGCCAACCGAACTTGTCCCGACGATCTTGCCCTCTAAATCCTTCGGGGTCTTGATCTGCGGGTTACCCACCGCCACCACTGTCCCTGGAGGCACCGCCGCACCGGCGAGGATCTTGAACGTAGCGCCGGCATCCACAGCTGGAAACACCGGTGAAACCCCTGCCACCACGACCACGTCACTCGATCCACTGATCAAGGCAGGATTAATCTGCGTGGCGTCAGTTATGTACTGGATGGTTGGCTGCACCCCGAACATCGCATAGTAGTTCTGACTCTTGGCTAGAGCATCGAGAGCTTTGACATTGGCCCCCGGAGTATTCAAAACGTTTATCGGGAGCAGTGCGGCTGAACCACCGGATGCACCAGCGGCCGGGCTTGCGCCGGCCGAACTTGGACTCGGACTGGCATTGGCGGGTGCTGACGGTCCCGCGGCCTGTCCGCATGCGCTCATTAGACCGACCGCAGCGAGGCCCGTTGCGTAAAGGAAGCGTCGGCGCGTAACAGAGGTCGCCGCCAGGTCAGCTGATGAACGTCTATTTACCATCCTCAGGAAGGTCTCCTTTTTCTTACTTGGTTCGCAGTGAAGTAAAGCGGCGCTCCCGCCCTTCAGCCGTTCCGCTTCGGTCGAACGAAGACTGGCCCGGTGAGTCGATCTCACGCGTGGCCGCTGTCAAGTTAGACGTGCAACACCGCCTCACAGTGACCGTAAGCGCGCGAATGCACACAAACCGCCGAGCCCAACACTGACGCCTGAGGTCGTACGTCTCGACCTCCGTAGCGCTAGCTCGTCGGCCCTAGCTCGACGCGCCCGGCTGTGGAATCGCCCCCAACTGTTGCAGCATCCCCAGCCGGTCGACCTCCTGCCAGGCTTCCGCTAGTTTGCCGTTCGCTAATCGGAAGACGTATGTCGCTGTAAGAGTGAAGGCCTTGTTGGTTGGCTCGCCGGCTAACCCCGCCGTATCGGTTCCTTTATAGAGGATCCTGGCAGCAGCCTTGTCATCCGTCGCGACGATATCCTGGACTGTAGCCTTAAAGTCAGGACTTGCGGTGAGGAAACCTAGCGCCGCTTCCTTATACGCTGCCGCTCCCCTTAGTTCCCCGAGCAACGGGCTGTGCATGGCGAAGTCTGGAGTGACGGTCGCGTCCAAGGCCGTGGCGTCGCGGTTGTTGACACCCTCTTCGTAAAAACGCCGGACGACAGCCTCTGTGGCTTTCGACATTGGCCCCTCCCCTTCCGAAGTGGGCCCAATTCTAAGTCTCGCCGCGACGAGTTGTCAAAATGCCCGGCCTGCGACGATTCGGCTGACCCCAGGCAGTTGGAGGAATACTGCGGCACGGCGAGCGTCCGTTTGAACGCCAAATAGGGGTCTTGGCCACGAAAGCGGAAGCTGTGCCCTCGAGACTGAGCGCCAGTCACTGAGCCCTAGTATTTGGAGCAGCCCGCAAATTTGGGAGCGTCGAGTCGAACATCAGGCTCGTATTTCGTGGCTAGATCGCCGAACTACCGGGGAATCACGCTGGCGGGTAGCGTTTCAACCACCATTGGGCAATCTCGTCTCGGGTGGCGATCCACACGCCTGGGTGGCTCCGGACATGCTGCAAAAAGTGCTCCACTGCCAACGCTCGCCCGGGACGGCCGCAAATGCGGGAATGAATGGCAACGACGAGCATCCGCGGGTGAGTTGACCCTTCCTCGTAGAGCATGTCAAACCCGTCCCGGATGTAATCCAGGAACTGTTCTCCTGTTGTCCAGCCGCCGCCCTTCCACCACTTCCCGTCATTACTGTCGCTTGTGTAGGGCACCACCAACCAGGGCTTTCCATTCACGTACGAGTAGTACGGAAGGTCATCGTTGAATGCATCCGAGTCGTACAGGAAGCCTTCCTCGACCAACAGGTCGCGGGTATTCTCACCCACTCCACCTCTGGTGAACCAGCTAAGTGGCCGCGCACCGGTGCAGCGTTCGACTGCCGCAATGCCTCTTCGGATTTCCTCACGTTCGTCCTCGCGAGCAAGGTCCCACTGCGTCGCCCATCGATAGCCATGGCAGCAGACTGCATGGCCTTGAGCGACGAGCTCCGGACCCAGAGCAGGGTTCCGCTCCAAAGCCATGCCGCAGGCGAAGAACGTGGCTTTGGCGTCATATTTCTTGAGGAGTCGGAGCACCCGCCATACGCCTGCCCTGGAGCCATATTCCCATTGCGACTCGAGCCGGTAGTCCCGCATATCACGCGGTTTCGTCGACTCGATTTCCCCTGACGTTTCGTGTACGGCGTCCCCCCAGGCCGGGCTCCGTTCTGAGCCCTCCTCGTAATTCACCACTATCGAGAGCGCAATCCGAGCACCGCCGGGCCACTCGATCTTCGGCGGATTCGGTCCGTACCCAATCAAATCTCGTTCCACGCACTGCCTCTTTCACAGATAATCGCTACTACAACCCAACGGCCCAACCGCCCCAGGTCGCCAGCGGTCAGTGGCCGGGTCGGGGACGATGCCCCACCGGCCGCACGCCCAATCGGGCAACGACACACCGCGACTGACTACGCCGGCGGGTAGCGCTTTAACCACCACTGGGCAATCTCGTCTCGCGTCGCAATCCATACATCCGGCCGGCTCCGAACGTGTTTCAGAAAGCGCTCCACCGCCATCGCGCGAGATGGGCGGCCGCAAATGCGGGAGTGAATCGCTACGACAAGCATCCGTGGGTGACTTGCGCCTTCCTCGTAGAGCATGTCGAAGGCATCCCGAATGTAGTCCAGAAACTGATGTCCTGTCGTCCAGCCGCCCCTCCACCACGTCCCGTCATTGCTGTCTATTGTGTAAGGCACCACCAACCACGGCTTCCCCTTCACCTGCGAGTAATAGGGAAGGTCGTCATTGAAAGCATCGGAGTCATAGAGGAAGCCCTCCTCAACCAGGAGGTCGCGAGTGTTTTCTCCGGGTCCACCCTTGGTGAACCAGCTGAGTGGCCGTGTGCCTGTGCACCGCTCGACCGCTGCGATGCCCCTGCGGATTTCTTCATGTTCGTCCTCGCGAGACAGGTCCCACTGAGTGGCCCAACGATATCCGTGGCAGCAGACTGCGTGACCTTGAGCGACTAACTCAGGGCCCAAGGCCGGGTTTCGTTCTAAGGCCATGCCACAGGCAAAAAACGTTGCCTTGGCCTCATATTTCTTGAGTATTCGAAGTACCCGCCAGACGCCCGCCCTCGGACCGTATTCCCACTGCGACTCAATTCGGTAGTCTCTGACGCCGGGAGGCTTCGGCTTGCTCGCCGAAGACTCACCCGTGGTTTCCGACTGAGCATCGCCCCACGCCAGACTTCGTTCGGAGCCCTCCTCGTAATTGACCACTATCGAGAGTGCCATCCGAGCACCGTTGGGCCACTCGACCGCTGGCAAAGCTTGCCCATAACCGATCATGTCTCGTTCCAAGCTCAAGCTCCTTCGCGGTCCACGTGCGTGGCGCCATCAAAAACGTCCGCCCGGTCGGGCGTCCCGCCGACGAGTCTAAGGCTCTCCAAAACCTCCCGTCAACCACGGCTGACGAAGCTCCAGTACAGACGAAGCCCAACATCTAGGGCTTTCAGGTTTCCGTCTGCCGCGCCGGCCGGTTCTGCTCGCTGCGCCGCTCCAAGCAGTTGCGCACGGTCCTTGAACGCATTGGCGCACGACCGCCGCTGCTCCGCTGCTATTGAACTCCCGGAGCCACAAAATGCCCAAGCCGCTGTTCCAACAATGTTCCGACGTCCAGTAGGGCTCGCTCGGATCCAGGCGGGCCAATGATCTGCAACCCCACGGGGAGTCCAGCGTCCGAGAGTCCGCACGGCAAACACAGGGTCGGGATCCCGATCAGGTTCGACGGAAAAGTGTGGCGCCAAACGGCGTCAAGAAACGACTCTGAGGACCCATCAGACCAGGACATGGTCTGTTGCCCGATGGGTGGCGCAACCATAGGGATAGCTGGTGAGACGAGGAAGTCGACGGCGTGAAATGCCGCCTGAAATTGTTGAAAAAGCGTGTCGCGATAACGAAGGGCCGCCAGATAGTCTCCTGCCGGGACCAAGTCACCGATCGCGAGCAGTGCCTGTACATCGGTACCGTACTTGGGACGGTTCTCCCTGAGGGCACCGCCATGCGTGGACGAAGCCTCCGCTAGCAGGATTGCATACTGTGCGGCTGCAGCGTTTGCCAGGCCAGGAATGCTGACTGACAGGGTTTCCATCCCGGCGTCGGTGCACTCTTCAAGTGCCGCGCCGGCCACGTGGACCACTTCGGACTCCATCTGCTTGCCGTTCCAGTAGTAGTCTTCGCGGCCTAGCGTGATGCCCTTTAAGGAACGGACACGCCAGTCGGAATGGCCGCCCCTTCCTGTCGCCTGAAGGACCTCAAAAGGGGTCACCAAATCCGCCACAGTGCGGGCCATCGGACCGACGCTATCGAGGGTCCAC
>Ga0207078_1094_pt1 | contig 13199 bp, 13 predicted proteins | sample Alteio_BWMinHeat_60_FD_153579 | JGI IMG/M metagenome (GOLD analysis project Ga0207078, IMG submission 153579) | Enriched cells from forest soil in Barre Woods Harvard Forest LTER site, Petersham, Massachusetts, United States -... | ecosystem: Environmental > Terrestrial > Soil > Temperate forest >... | reverse complement strand
AATGAAGACTTTGTCGTGCTCTTCCACCATTTCGGCAAAGCGGGCATTTTCCGAGAGGAACCCCACGCCCGGATGGATAGCATCTACGCCGCAGACGTCCGCCGCAGAGAGAATGGCATGCATGTTGAGATAACTGTCGCGTGAAGGCGCAGGGCCAATACACACACTTTCATCTGCCAAGCGGACATGCATGGCTTCACTATCTGCTTCCGAATGAACAGCCACCGTCTTAATATCCATTTCACGGCAAGCTCTGAGAATGCGAAGCGCAATTTCGCCTCGATTGGCGATCAGAATTTTCTTAAACATGTGAGAGATCCTCTTTGTTTATTCCAAAGTGAGGAGACGTTCCCCAAATTCGACAGGCGTTGCATCCTTGGCACAAATATCCAGGACTTTCCCATCCCGCGGTGCCCGGATCGGGTTCATGACTTTCATGGCCTCAATAATGAGCAGGGTGTCCCCCTTCTTCACAGACGCACCCACTTTAATATAGGGAGCCGCCCCCGGTTCTGCCGCTAAATAAACTGTTCCCACCATCGGTGAGGTCACAGCTTCTCCTTGAGATTCAGGAGCAGGGGAGGCGTCAGTCGAAGAGACAACAGAAAGAGAAGGGGGAGCAACAGGAGGAATAAAATGTGTGAGCGGGGCAGGCGTTCCGGTGCGTGCCAGGCGAATGCGCTGATCCCCGAGCTGATATTCGATCTCTGTGAGGCCGGTCTCGGTGAGAAGCTCCGCAAGTTTCCGGACAGAAGCGTCGTCTACATCAAATTTTTCAGACATTTACATCCTTTGTATTAAAAGCATTGTAAATATTTCTTAATATGTAAGAACAATGCATTGAATGTTTCCTGTCTATTATATACAACGCCCTTTTTCAAAATGCAAGGAAATCTTCAATGCGTAGGGGAAAGGTGAGGCAAAAGATTTTGATAGAGAGGATCGTCCCAGGTAAAGGCAGCATTATACACAGAGAGGACATCACCCACATTTTTAAGTGGCAATCCTCTGTATATTGTGAGAGTGGGGGTCTCAGGATCCAGGATAATGAGCGCGGTGGGTTGTAAACAGTTTTGTAATGCTGCAAAGGGAAGTGAGGGGTATCCATCAAGTTTAAATAACCCAAGTTTATCCCTGCGGCCAGCATCGGCATACCTCAAAGACTCGAAGCAGATCCGAAGGTTCTTGGCCGCGTTCTTGGCCAAGGTATGTTGCGCCCACCAATACCATACCCCCTCATTTTTCTGAGACTGGGCCGCCCTTTGTTGGTCTTCCGGCACGTCCGTAAGGTCAAGCGCACGATAAGCGCAAAGATTGATGCCCGCTCTTATGCAGGCTTCGGCAACGATAGTCCGTGCTGCATCAGGAGTCACCCTTAAGATGGAGCTCACATCCTGATCTTGTAGCGTCGGAGCTTCGCTTGTAAACAGAACGCCTCCGTCCTTTAAGTTGTTCAGGAACATATTTTTTTGGTCTTCTCCGGGTTGGGAGACAAGCCCAAGACGAATCATTTGTGGCGGAGAAAAGGGTTCGACAGCGGCTGCGGAGTCCAAAAATGCGGAGGGGGCTTCTTCGGATTGATGGGCGCCCTCACGGCAAAGCCTCTTCGCAGAGGGCCCAGCGGATGCAGAAAAGTCTTGGGAGGTCTCTGCCGCAGCCATAAGGCAAGGCATTGACAAAAGAAGAAAAGAAAGAATTCTGAAGAACATCTGATACGCCCGCATAAAATCACCTATGATATTTTAAAACAGCCTCTCGTATCAAAAAAATGGTGTAATGACAACAAAATTTTTAGAAAATCTCCAGAAAAATGCCGCTAGCAGTGTCATGGCTGTCAAAAGGCTTGCCTTCAAAACGGAAAGACGGTATACTCCGAGCCACTAAACGATCTCTGAGAGAGGGGCTGTTGTCGGCGTGATTTTCGTCGAAATTTGGTGAATCTCTCGGGAAAATTTGACCATTTAACTTGATAACGCAATGCGAAACACATGCAATATTCGATTTTTAAGGAAAAAGGAAGGCAGTTCATGACGTGTAAGACCTTTTCTTTTGCTCACCTGTTACAGGACACCCTTCTCATGCATAAGGACGAAGAGGTGTAATCGATATTTATGGGGTTTCAATTGCTACAACAATCCTCAATTGAGGAAGAAGTAGGAGTGAACCATGAGTATACGGATGTTAATCGATGCTTCCCACCCGGAAGAATCACGGGTCGCCATTTTAGATGGCAATCGCTTGGAAGAGTTCGATTTTGAGACCAGTACCAAACGCCAACTAAAGGGCAATATTTACCTCGCCAAGATTGCGCGCATCGAGCCTTCGTTGCAAGCGGCTTTCGTGGATTTTGGCGGAAATCGCCACGGATTCTTGGCCTTTAACGAAATCCATCCCGATTATTACCGCATCCCCATTGAAGACCGTGAAGCTCTCTATCGCCAACGGGAAGAGGAGGCTGAACTTGATGAGGAATTTGTGGAAGAGGAAGCCGTCGACAGTGGCGTGGAAATTCTGGGCGGGGAAGAGGTCGAAGACATTGACCGTCCGGTCCAACGCACCCGTCCTCATAAGCGCTATAAGATCCAGGAAGTCCTGGCACGTCGTCAGATTATGTTGGTCCAGGTAGTGAAAGAGGAGCGGGGCGGAAAAGGCGCAGCCCTCACCACCTATCTTTCCCTGGCAGGGCGCTATTGCGTACTCATGCCCAATGCGATCAAAGGGGGCGGCATTTCTCGGAAAATCACCAATGCAGCCGATCGTAAGCGCTTGCGGGATATCATCTTGTCCATGGAATTGCCCGACACCATGTCCCTGATCGTGCGTACGGCCGGGATGTCTCGTAGTAAGGCGGAGATTAAAAAAGACTGCGAATACTTGATGGAGCTCTGGAATGATATTCGGGGAAAAACCCTGGAATCCATTGCGCCTCAATTGATTTATGAGGAAAGTGACCTCCTGAAGCGCACCATCCGGGATTATTATAACCGGAATGTCTCTGAAATCCTCATTGAGGGTGAAGCGGGGTTTAAAGAAGTCAAGGACTTCGTCTCCAAGATTATGCCTTCCCACATGAAAAAGGTTCGCCTTTATAAGGACGAACGCTCTCCCCTGTTTCATCGCTATGGGGTAGAATCCCAGGTGGATGCGATGCACAACCCCATGGTGCAACTGCGTTCCGGGGGATCCATTGTATTTGGGACAACGGAAGCCTTGGTTGCCATTGACGTGAACTCGGGCAAAGCCACGAGAGAGCGGAATATCGAAGAAACTGCTTTAAAAACCAACTTGGAAGCGGCGGAAGAAATTGCGCGCCAATTGCGTCTGCGCGACCTTGCCGGCCTTGTCGTCATTGACTTTATCGATATGGACGATGCCCGCCATGCGGAAGCGGTCGAGCGTCGCCTGAAGGATGCCATGCGCCATGACCGGGCCCGGGTCCAGGTAGGGCGGATCAGCCCCTTTGGGCTGCTTGAGCTCTCTCGGCAGCGGTTGCGCCCCAATATTATTGAGTCCACAAGCCTCCCCTGCCGTATGTGTCGGGGCACCGGCATGATTCGCTCTGTTGAATCCGCCTCCCTCCACGTCCTGCGGGCCATTGAGGAGGAGGCGATTAAAGAGAAGGCCGCCCAGCTTAATGTGTTCATGCCAACTGAGATTGCCTTTTATATTCTCAATCATAAACGTACTGCTCTTCAGAATATTGAAACCGCGTGGAATGTGTCACTTTCCTTGCTGCGAGATGATGACCTGATTTCGCCTGATTATCGCTTTGAGCGCGTGCAGCTGCGGCGTGAGTCACCCGCTGTGACCTCGCCTGTTGCAATGTCCAAGAGGGAAGAGGTCGCGCCGGGTAACGAGGAAGAAGGCGAGACAATCTCTGTGGCCTCAGAAGAAGGGACCCCAACGCCGAAGCGGTCCCGCTCCCGTCGACGTCGCAAAGGACGCTATCCCCGAGAAGGGTCACCTGCAAGTGCGGCTCCTAACGGTGAGGGAAATGCTCCACCCCCCGTTGCAACGGTAAGTTCTGAGGTTTTTGAAGCTCCTGCTGCTCCGAGAGAAACGCCACCTCCCCCTCCTGTGCCTGTCGCAGAGGCTACAGCCCCTGCGGCCAAAAAGCGCAGTCCGCGCAAAAAAGCCGCTCCCAAAGACGGCGCGTCCGCTGATGTTGACGGAGAAGATCAAGGCAACCGCAAGGGCTGGTGGAAACGACTGATAGAGTAGTTGTTTAGCAGCGAGCGTATTTTTTGGTTAAGATGAGGCAAAAAACGTTGTCATCCCAGACTACAAATCCTAAAGAGCTTCCCCCTCCCTCGCTACAGCTCGGGAGAGTTGGAAACTCAAGGATTTGTAGTCTGGGATGACACCCTTTTTTTGTCTTCATTGAACTCAAAAATCTCCTTTACTTAAGCATCAATTAACCTATTTGTGATAGTATTAGAAAAAATACGCAAGTTCCGTGATGGAATGGAACGCATTTTGAAACAATTTTTGAAAAAGGTGATAAAGATGACGCAGCAGATTTCCTTAAAAACACTCCTCTTGAGTGTTGCCTTTGCAACGTACGCTTGTCCCCCTGTCCTGGCGATGGAGCCTGAAGAGCACCCTGAAGGATACGATGCGCACCCTGCAGCCGCTGGGGACGCTGCGGCGGGCGGAGCAGCTGTGGGCGCAGATGCAGATGAGCTGCCTCCTTATGAGGCGTTGAAGTGGTTAGAAAAAATGGGGCATGTCATTGCTCCTCATTATGGAGAGGCTCCTCCTTACCCTGCACAGCAGCAGCCGCCGATCGTTCAGGCAGTGGCTCCTGCTGATGCCGCCATGATGACAGCAGAGCCTGAAAGCGCTGCGATGGCGGCAGCACCTGAACCTGTTGTTGATGCAGAAAAAGAAGAAAAATATGCCAAGATACGGGCTGAAGCAGAGGCCAAGCTTGCTGCGCTAAGAGCTGAAGAAGAGGTTCAGATAGCGAGAAGAGAGAAGCAGCTAGCAGAAAAGATTCAGCCCGCTGAAATAGAAATACAAAGATTAGAGGAAGCCGAGAAGGGGATAAGAAAAGACGCTGAGTACTCTCGATGGAGGGGTGAGAAGGTTGAGAATGGACCTCAGTTTGTCGCAGCACGTCGAGCGGAGGTTGAGCATGCTGAGGGACAGCTTCTGCAGATTAACGCCAAAAAGGAGCGTTTGCAGAAGTTCATTAACCAGGAAAGAGAGTCTGCAGATTTCCTAAAGAAAGTCTCCGCTGATGTCCAGCAAGGTAAAGAGAAAGAGGTTAAACATCGTCAACAATTGGAAGAGGAAAAGGTGCGGCAGGGGAAAGAGTAAGGAAATCAGTGAGGCTGCTCTCTTTTTTACACCCCCACGAACTGACCTTTTCCCCGCAGGCCTTCAAAAAGTCCCGCATCCGTGCCCGTGAGCCACACTTGCATATTGAGTTTCAGCAGGGACTCACACAAGGCCCCGCGGCGGGTTTCATCCAGGTGAGCAATCACCTCATCTAGCAACAATAAAGGAATGGCGCCCGTGCGTTCTGAGAGGAGATGGGCGGAGGCCATGACGATCGCCAACAGCATGGATTTTTGCTCGCCCGTGGAGCACAACCCGGCCGGTTGGTTTTTTTCCAGATAAAACGCGTGCAGATCACTGCGATGGGGGCCTAGCGACGTGCGTCCTGTGAGGTGAGAGCGCTCCCGGCTTTCCCGCAACAGGCGCCGCAGGACGTCATGAGGGGAAGAATGGGTGGCAAGAACCTCCTCCATCGTTCCGTGAAGATCGAGAGAAAGAGCTGGAAAATCCCGGGTTAGAACTGCCATCAGCTGGGCCAAAATTTCTTGGCGTTTGAGGGTGATCAGGATTCCCTGATGAACGAGTATCTCTTCAAGACTGTCCATCCAGTTGGCATCATAGCTTTCTTGGCGCAGCAAGACACCCCGTTCTTTGACCGCTTTCTCATACTGACTCAAGCGACTGGCATGGGTCGGATCCATTCCATAGACAAGACGATCCAGAAACTTGCGCCGCTCCTGAGGGGCATCCATAAACAAACGATCCATTTGAGGCGTCAGCCACACCATAGAGACCCATTCAGTCAGGGCGGCCTGGCCCTTGATTTTCTCGCCATTCACTTTCGTGAGGCGACGCTCCTTCGGAAAGGCTTCCGGATCCATGCCTGTGCCAATGTGGAGGGAGGTCGGCCCATCTTGCAAGGTACAGGAAATGGCCCACGGATGGGGGCTTCCCTGACGCTGGACTGTGGAAAGGCGCGCATAGCGCAAGCCCCGGCCTGGGATTAAAAAAGAAAGAGATTCCAGCAAATTTGTTTTGCCTGCCCCATTGGGGCCTGTGAGGATCACAGGGGCGCAGTCGAAAGAGCCTTCATACCGTTCGTAAGATCTAAAATGGGAAAGGTGAAGGCGGGTCACGCCGCGGGACGGGCTCATGCGGGCACAACCGGCTTGTGGCGGGCGGAACGGTGCCGCTCAATGAGTTCAATATCAATATATTTGTCCGTTGTGGCGCTTGAGCTATGACCTGCATCATCCCGCACATGCTCCCGTGGGCGGCGTTTCACATCATCGGAAATGCCAGTATGGCGCAGCCAGTGGACCGTGGCTTCGGCTAGAGATTCGGCATCCTCCTCCAAGCCTTCCTTGCGCAGCTGGTCGATGGTTTGGTCAAAGCAATACTGGACCATTTTGCGTACATAGGTGGTGCAGGCGATGGCGCCTTTTCCTTTGATGCGGGGCAGGAGAGGGGAGGTATCCGCAGGAGAAGGAAGCGGCGAAAGACCAAGGTGTTTGCGCCATCGGCGTAAGGCATCCAGCATATCGTTGCTGACAGCAATATCCCGCTGTTTGTTCCCTTTGCCCACGGTCGTGAACCACCAGTTCTCTGTGCTATCCCTGTGAAAGTCATTCATTTTGGGCGCCCAACGGGCACTGGCCGTGAGTTCCGAAATACGCAGATACAGGGTATAAAGCATGGACATCATAAACAAGGTGCGTTCATGGGCTTCAGGGTCCATTTTGGCCAGATGATGGGCGCAGTCCATGACCGACTCCCATTGGAGAGGCGAAAGCCGCCGGACTTTTGCGGGCCCCTGTTGTTTGCGCAAGAATTTGCTTTTTTGGCGCATCAAAGCCACAGGATTCATCGTCGCGTAGTCTTCTTGGAGAAGGTAATTAAAGAAGGTGCTGAGGATGGCAAACACTTCTTTGATACTACCGAGCGACAGGTCAAACCCTTTCTTTTCTGGGCGTTCCCCTTTGCGGTGGGCGGTCTTGGAGAGGGTGACCACAAAAGGGCGCCATTCCGGATTGGGCAGGCGGTGGAGGCCGTTGTCCATAAAACGAGGGGCTTTTTTCAATCCAACCCAGGCTTTTGGAGGGGATTGGCAAAAATGAACAAAGGCTTCAATATCTTCTCGGCGAAGGTCGCGAAGGGTTTTGTGGCTCACCAAAAAGCACCACTGTAGAAGGCGCTCAACCTCGCGACGATAAGAATTAAAGGTACCCTGACTCCCCACATAACTTTTCAAAAACCCCAACGTGACCTGAACATCTTGGGCTTGTTCAGGCGTCAAAAAAGAGGGCGGGGCGCAATCGTCGATATATTCTAGGGAGTCGAAGAAGGGGAGGAGCAAGGGAGTCATCAGTAATCAGTAATCAGTAATCAGTGGCCTGTTATCAGATGCTGATGACTGACCACTGATGACTGATTACTTCCTTAAGCGACCGCCGCTTTCTTCTGCTTCTCACCGCGACGTGTGCCAAGGCCAATACCTTTTGCAATCGTGCTACGACGCTTTGCATAGTTGGGCGCAACCATCGGATAGTTGGACGGAAGATTCCAACGCTCACGATATTGATCTGGCGTCATGTTGTAGGAGGTCTTGAGGTGACGCTTCAGCATTTTCAGCTTCAGACCATCTTCAAGGCAGATGAGGTAGTCGGGTTGAATCGATTGATCAATTGGCACCGCTGGTTCAGAACGCGGCGAAAATTGGAACGCCTGTTGTGAATTCAAACGGGTGAGGCTTTGATAGATTTGTTGGATAAACGAAGGAACGCTTTCTTGCTTCACTTCGTGATTAGAAACATAAGAAGATACAATGTCGGAAACCATGCTCATAATATTTAGGGAATCTTGGGAGTCTGTCGATTTTAGGCCGAGTGCTTCATTCATGTCTGTCATTTTTGTATGTTTCCTATTCTTAATAAAGCTCCAAGATGTTCTTATATTACATTTAAAAATCCGAGGCAACTTCTTTTTTCACTGTTCTTACCACCTGGCAGAATTCTTCAAGGAAGACAATTGGACAGCACCGAAAAATAGGATAAAGTGAGTCAAGCGAAGGAGGAAAAGTGGAGCAGAGATTACCCCTGAACGGCGTCGACCGTCTGTTGCACGATGAAGGAATGCTGACGCGCTTATCCCGCCAAAGTGTCCTCCTGCTCACCAACCAAAGTGCTCTGACCCAAGACTATCGTCCTTCTGCAAAAGCCCTGCAGCAAAAAATAGGAGGGGCTCTTAAAGGTATTCTGGCGCCTGAGCATGGCTGGAGCGGCCTCTTGCCGGAAGGAGAGGGGGGCAGCGATGGATGGGATGCCGCCCTTGGCTTGCCGATCTGGAGCCTCTATGGCCAAAAAAGAACACCCTTTCCTTCCGTAGATGTCATTGTTATTGACCTGCAAGACGTGGGCTTGCGCTGTTATACCTACGCCGCGACATGTGCGCAGATGATGGAAGCGTTAGGAGGAAACGACACCGAAATTATTGTGTGCGATCGCCCAAATCCCCTCGGTCCACGCAAAGCAGGGCCAAAATTGGATCCGGCTTTTCGGTCAATCGTAGGTTATTTAGATGTGTCATGGCAGCACGGTCAGACTTTGGGACAGCTGTTGAGTGCCTTCAATGAATCTTTGGGAGTGCCCCTGACAGTGATGCCTTGTCAGCCCTTTTATGAACCCTATAATTCTCCCTGGATTCCGCCCTCGCCCAACCTTCCCAGTTGGGAGGCCGTCCTTCTGTATCCGGCTCTTGTGATGCTGGAGGGAACAAATGTGTCGGAAGGACGCGGAACGACACTGCCCTTCACCTCTTTGGGCGCGCCAGGACTCCCCCATGAAGGGCTCATCGCGTTTTTGAAGTCACATCCAGGCGTGCACGCGCGCCCTTTGACCTTCACGCCCACCCGTAGCAAATGGGCGGGCCAAGAATGCCAAGGGGTACACTTTCTTGTCACAGATGTTCAGGCCCTTCAATCTTATGAGCTCGGCCTTGATATCCTGCGCTTTCTTTATCGTCACTATGAAGCTTTTGAATGGATCCCTGGCGCCTCTTACTTCATCGATTCCCTGATGGGAACGGATGCGGTGAGGAAGGAAATAGAAGGGGGCGAAAAAAAGGTTTCTCCATCTTGACGCAAATCCTCGCAAAGACTAGAGTGCCAACCACGGATGGCGGGTGTAGCTCAGGTGGTTAGAGCGCCAGTTTGTGGCACTGGAGGCCGCGGGTTCAAGTCCCGTCACTCGCCCCATCGAATGAAAATAGATAGATAAATGGAGGTCCCTCATGCAAGGAAATAAAAATTATCGATACGCTTTTGTAATGCTGAGCTTTGTCCTTGGGGCACCAACCGCGGTGACGGCAGGCCTTTTAGGAGTAGGTAGCTCTTGTCCGGCGGGGACCTCTCCCCATCCGACGGCAGACCGGCATGCCTGTTATGCGTGTCCTTCAGGCACAGTGGCCGCTCAAGATGCGACCCAAGGGAAGTTGTGCGAGGGCAATCCCAGCCTAGGGCCCTGTAAGGAAGTGGCAGGAAGTACTTATGTGGAGGCGGAAAACGCCTGTATTGCTTGTGAAGCAAACTATGTTTTGACAGAAGATAATACCTGTCAGCCAAGATAAGTTTTTTAAAGTGTCAAAATGTAAAAAGCCCTTGACAATCAAGAGGGAGATTGGTAGCTAAGGTCCACAATTGGCCAGGAATGGCTAGTGTTTAATGTATAGGAAGCACGCATGTTTGCAATCATCAAAACTGGCGGAAAGCAATATAAAGTCGCCGCAAATGACGTTATTAGAGTTGAAAAGCTAGAGGCAACCGCTGGCGATACTGTGGAATTCACAGACGTTCTGATGATGGGGCAGGGGGCCACGGTTAAAGTAGGATCTCCCCTTGTGGCGCAGGCCAAGGTGTGTGGCGATGTGCTTGAGCAAATTCGTGATGATAAGGTGATCATTTTCAAGAAAAACAGACGCCATAATTATCGTCGGAAGAATGGTCATCGCCAATACCTAACGGTCGTGCGGATTACGGATATTTTAGCTAATGGAGCCACGAAGGCGCCTGCGAAAAAAGCAGAAGCAGCGCCGAAGGGAGATGTCGCCAAGAAAGCGGCCCCAAAGGCAAAAGCAGCGCCCAAAGCAAAGCCTGCTGCGAAGAATGAGGAGAAGTAAGAGATGGCAACCAAAAAGGCCGGTGGTAGCTCACGAAACGGACGTGATTCAGAAGGACGGCGCTTAGGCGTCAAGAAATTCGGCGGTGAAGCTGTCATCCCCGGCAACATTATCATTCGTCAACGTGGCACAAAGTACTACCCAGGCACCTCTGTCGGTATGGGTCGTGATCATACCCTTTTCGCCCTTGCGGAAGGCCGCGTGGCTTTCTCTCGTGGCGCCTTGGGTCGGACGTTCGTTTCGATCGTTTAATCACTTTGTCATCCCAGACCTACAAATTCTTGAGTTTTTAATGTTCCCGAGCTGAGCGAGGGAGGGGAAAAACTCCTGAGGATTTGTTGATCTGGGACCCAGTCAAACCACTTCGTGCTCTGCGCGCAGGTAGGCCACGCTCCCATAAAATTCCACCTGTTTAGGACTAGACAATCTTCCCGAATTTCTCTATAGACTTGAGCCAGGAGCCCGGATAGCTCAGTTGGTAGAGCAAAGGACTGAAAATCCTTGTGTCGGCGGTTCAAGTCCGTCTCCGGGCACCATCTTTTTTAAGGCGGAGTAGCTCAGTTGGTCAGAGCAGCGGAATCATAATCCGTTTGTCGGGGGTTCAAATCCCTCCTCCGCTACCAGTTTCAGGCATCAGAAAGTAGAGAGATAACCATGATGCACACATCCCGTCCCAAAATCGCCCTGGTGGGCGCTGGCAATATTGGCGGCACCCTGGCCTATCTCATTGGCCTCAAAGAACTGGGGGAGGTGGTCTTATTTGACGTCAATGAGGGGGCAGCGCGCGGCAAGGCCCTTGATATTGCGGAAGCCGGACCCATTGAAGGCTATGGGGGGACTTTTCAAGGAACTTCAACCTATCAAGATCTCACAGGGGCGGAGGTTGTGATTGTCACCGCCGGGATCCCTCGCAAGCCGGGAATGAGCCGAGATGACCTCTTAAATATTAATGGAGAGGTCATGACACAGGTGGGCGTGGGGATCAAAGCCCACTGTCCGAATGCCTTCGTCATTGTCCTCACCAACCCCCTTGATGTGATGGTGGGCATCCTCCAGAAAGCTTCCCATCTCCCTCACAATCGCGTCGTGGGCATGGCGGGTGTCTTGGATAGTGCCCGCTTTCGCTACTTTTTGGCTCAAGAATTCAACGTTTCGATCGAAGACGTCTATGCCTGTGTGCTGGGCGGACATGGCGACACGATGGTGCCTTTGGTGCGCTACTCCACCGTAGGCGGGATCCCCTTGCCCGATCTGGTGAAGATGAAATGGACCACGCAAGAGCGCTTGGACGCCATTGTCCAACGTACCCGCCAAGGGGGCGGAGAGATCGTTGAGCTCCTCAAAACTGGCTCGGCCTTTTATGCCCCGGCTTCTTCCGCGATTGCGATGGCGGAAGCCTATCTCAAAGACCAGAAACGCATTCTCCCTTGTGCTGCCTATTTAACAGGGGAGTACGGTGTGCACGACCTTTATGTGGGGGTTCCTGTGGTTCTCGGCGCCCAAGGGGTAGAGCGCGTCATCGAACTCTCCCTGACCGCGGAAGAACAAGTGATGTTTGATCACTCCGTTGCAGCCGTGCGGGAACTTGCGCGGGCAAGGGTGTAGCTTGCCGATATTTTTATTCCCCGCACATTATGCGGAGAATATGGGGGATAATCTCCGCAATTATCCTGTTTATACCCTTTTTCAAGAGAGGACTAATGCCGCAGTTTTTTGACCTCCTTTAGAGGAAGCTCCGTTAGCTGAACCACTTTTTCAGGACTTAGTCCCATTTTTAAACATTTAACAGCCATCGCGTGTTTTTCTTCCTCTCTGCCTTCCTCTCTGCCTTCCTCTCTGCCTTCCTCTCTGCCTTCCTCTCTGCCTTCTTTTCTGGCTTGTTGTTTCCAGTATTCTGCAAGTGTCATAATGCCTTCTCCCTCAGTTTCTGTGAAGTTTTCTGCAACGATCGTGGCTAATATTTCCGGGTTCGGAACATTCATCGCTTTGGCCACGTACGTTAAGCTGACATAAATGTAGTCAAAACGCCCCTGATTTTCAAGATGCTTGAGTAAGTGTAGCACAGTTTGAAAAATAGGCAAAATATCAGGATCTCTTGCATGTTTGGCCAGAAGGGCAGCAGCGCCAAACCAGAGATACTGTTGCAGCACTTCATCGGGCATTTGGCTGAGATCAATAAGGGCATAAGGCGCTAAAAAGGTAGAGCGCGCCAGGGATGCATGGTCTCCAAAAAGGCTAAAGAGATCTGTTGAGTAAGGATAGGCCCTTTCTCCATTGTACAAGATTAGGGGATAAACAAAGGGAAGTTCCTTTTTTCCCGTTTTCTTCAGATGGGCATCCATAATAGCCGTGGCATATTTCAATATTCGGAAAGGAAGCAACGGATCAGGGGTGGAAGCATGTTCCAGCAAGAGATAGATATAGCCAGGATTTCCCTCAATATTCACGCCATAGAGAAGATCGGCAACTTGGAGACGCAGCTTATCATCTACAAAGGAATCTTTCTGGAGAGAGAGCGTGGAAAGATCGAGCTTTGCCAAGATTTTAGCCGGAAGGTGCTTTTCAAACACTTCTCTGGCCACCTCCGTATTTGCCAGAATGGATCGCATATAGCGGTCGTGGAGTGAAAAATGCTGTGCAGACTTCTTCGGATTCATGTGTCGTACCTCCCTGTGATGTAGGGGCATTAGAGCATTTTTCTTTGCAGGGGACAATCTCTTTTTTAAAGGTGCGCAAGAGCTTGC
>Ga0207078_1093_pt1 | contig 13437 bp, 12 predicted proteins | sample Alteio_BWMinHeat_60_FD_153579 | JGI IMG/M metagenome (GOLD analysis project Ga0207078, IMG submission 153579) | Enriched cells from forest soil in Barre Woods Harvard Forest LTER site, Petersham, Massachusetts, United States -... | ecosystem: Environmental > Terrestrial > Soil > Temperate forest >... | reverse complement strand
TCCTGTCTTCCTTGGTCAGGCTATCCGGGCGGGCAACCAGGATTGGAATGCTAACCACTTAAAATACAGCTTATCGGCAGAACATTTCCTGTCCAGAAAAAAATGGGCCAAGATTGGCATCCAGCATCAATATGATATCCAGGGCCTTGGCGTGCCTGACGATTTTTTTGAAGACAATAACCTGCTTACAGCCGCAGCACAGTTGGGTTTCCTTACCAGGTTGAATATGATTAACCTCAACCGTATCTGGATAGAATCTGATATCGTGAAAGGATTTAATGTAAGGTTGTATTTCATGCAAAAATCTTTTACACCGCAACTGAACAGCCAATACAATTTTGCATATTACCTGGACCCTGAAACGAATCCAACCGGTATGCCTTTATCCCAGATTAATATTACGGAAGCTGTCATCCAAGCCCGGATAGCATTCAGGGAAACTTATATTATTAATGGCAACAGGAGAGCAAATATCGGGTTTGACAAAGCCCCGATTTTAACCATGCAATATGCAAAGGGTATAAAAGGCGTCTTGGGCGGACAGTTCAATTTTAACCAGGTGACCCTTGGTGTTGAACAAAATGTAAAAATGGGTACTTTTGGCCATGCTGATTACGCCATATCAGCGACCAAAGTTTTCGAAAAGCTTCCATATCCCCTCCTTACCGTTGAACCAGGAAATGAAACCATTTTCAGGACCTTTGGGACATTCAATATGATGAGTTTCTTTGAATTTGTTACAGACCAATCGGTTACGGTTATATATTCCCACCATTTTGACGGCATCTTTTTTAACCGGGTACCGCTGTTGAAACAATTAAAATGGCGGGAAGTGGTCGGGTTTAAGAGCGCCTGGGGAAGCATAAGCCCGCAAAACGATATTAATAATCCATTATCAATTCAATACCCTAAGGCCACTTCTGACGGTAAACCTCTCACAACATTTTATACCCTTGACCCTGCAAAACCATATTTTGAAGTATCTTATGGAATAGAAAATATCTTCCGCTTCTTCAGGGTTGATTTTCTGCAACGGCTCAATTATTTAAGCATCCGCCCGGGTGTACAGCAATTCGGGGTAAAAGGGTCTTTCTATTTTGCGTTTTAAAAACGAGAAACCACCTTATTCCTTCTCCAATACAAATGTTATCGCCGTATTTGCCCCATCCTTGGCATCTGAAGAAACGGCTTCAAAGGTAGAAACAATTTTCCAGCCGCTTTCTAAGAGCTTGTTCAATTCTGCATGTTCTATAAAATCACGCTCTATATGCCCGATAACAGTATTATTGCTCACAGACATGCGGATAGTTACTACTTTTTGTGTCATGAGGCAAAGATAAGGAGAATGAAATTTGAAATTTGAAATTTGGGGATGAAATTTGAAAAACCTATCTTCATAAGATATTCTGTGGCCTTTTAAAGCCTTTCTGTATTGAGTTGCAATATTGTACAATATTTAAGGTTAACACTTATATTTACATCTTGAAAAGCAAAGATTAAAAATGAGACCGGAAAATTTAAACATTCATGCCAATGGTTAATATTCGACATTTTATGGTTTTCATTTTTTTATCTTTCCTTATTTTATTGGTTTATTCTTGCTATAAGGAGCCGATACTGCCATATCAACTGCGGAAGGTTTTTATTGATTCGACTTGTGTCTCGTATTTTGCTTCGTTTCAAAAAGGATCACAGTGGATATATCAACAGGAAGGGACACTTAAAATGGATACCGTTAGGGAATGGTCTTTTGAAAATATATTTTGGTATGGAGACTCACTTGCAGCTCAGAATATTAACTATGGATTCCAGGAAATAACAATAGCTTGTAATTCTACTTTAACGGGTGATTTTTGGACTTTTGTTGCTTGCGAGGATCATAGATCTAATGTTTTTGATTATGGATTTACTGATAGATCTTTATTTTTTGACTGGCCAGAGGAGGCAGCAACAAGGGAATCAAATGGGTCATTTTTTGGAAGCAGCCAGGCAACAATTCTTGACACGTTACAGGTGCTCAATCATACTTTCACAAACGTTTTGTGTCTGAAGGGTTATATGGGGCCAGGGTATAGCGAATTATATTTCGTTAAAAACATAGGGCTTGTGAAAAGGATGACTACTAATTACCCACCATTCTTACTTAAAGACTGGACTATTAAAAAATAATGGATTGATATTAAAAAAGAATTCATGAAATCAAAGCATTCTTTAATTTTTGTTTTGGCTGTTATTTTTCAGGGCGGGAGTTTATTTGCCCAAACGGACAGCATTTCCAAATGGTCATTTTCTGCTAATATTTTGCCCCATCTTAAGAGTGGTTATTATTATGGATTTACTCAACCAGAGAAAGGTTTGGGAATATCGGCTTACGCGCTATTGTATCCACCTATTAAAATTCCGCTCCCGGCGGTAGATTTTAAAGCTGAGTATGCGCTCTTCAAAAAGGTTTCACTGCAAGCTGGTATTGGATATGTTAGGTACAACACGCAAATAAAAAAATATAATATTTACTTAAGGGATGCTGAGGGTGGCCGACTTCTTATAGATGGAACAGAAAATGCCACCATTCATATTCTTGAGTTGCCTGCCTCGGTCAACTATTATTTTGCTAATAATGAATTTTTTAAGGCTTTTGTTTGTGCAGGGGATGTAAGTTCATTCATTATGGACGAAACCAACGCAGGGGATTTTGGAACAGGGCCAAATAAGGTGCATACGACCATTTATCAAAACTATCTTCAACTTGCTTTAGGTATTGAAATGAAAACTAGGCATACATGGGATTGGTATTTTTCACCTACATATAGAATAGCTATGGTAAACTATTATGATCAAATACATTACAACATATACGCTTTCCCCAATGTCTTTTATGAACGTATGCTTGGCCTGGAAATAGGGATGAAATTCAATAAGTTGAAAAAGAAAATATTAAAATAATGTTTCATTAGCTCGCTTCAGCCAATTATCACATTTTCAAATCATCACATTAACACTTAGCTACGCTACCTCACCGTCAGCACCCCCTCAGAAATTCTCTGCATACGGCGGTTATAAATAGATACCTTGTATTGGCCGCTTTCGTCAAAATCGAGCGGGAAATAAGTGCCTCTCAGCGTCGCGCCCACACCATAGTATTTGGTTGTAATATAGATTGAAAATTTTTCGGTTTCGTAGGCTTTCTTCATCACATCCACAATAATGCTGTCCGTAGAAAGCGCCTTGTCGTTTAATACATATATATATACCTGGCCGGTTTTAAAAGTGGTATTCTCGCCAACAGGTTTTCCATCCGCTACTGATTCGCAGAAAGTGGTCGTAGCAGTATAATAGCTTTGGTCAGGGTCTTTAGATTTGTCCACAACGCCAGAGCCTTGTATAGTGATGTATCCAACCCCCATTTTGGCGTATTTGTGGTTATATATCTCGACAGAATATTCGCCACCCTCTGTAAAGTCCCATTCAAAATAGGTCCTTTTTATTACAGGGTTTATTCCATATTTGGCATAGTCAACATACTGGTCATACGTTGCGCTGCCAGGGCCTTTTTTATAGACCATCACAGACATACTGTCGCTGGAGAGTTCTTTATCGTTGGCGAGGAACACCGTTACTTTGCCTGTAGTAAAGGTGGACCCTACCCCAACCTGCTTGCCGTCCTCAACCCCTGTACAGAAAGAGACCGTGGCGTTATAGTAGCCCTGGTCAGGGTCATTTTTGGCGGTCTGATCACCATTTTTAGAATTTTTTAGAAACACAGACAAAAAAGCCTTTCCTATTTCATGGCTACCATCCAGTATGGAAACTTTGAAGGTGCCGCTCTCCGTAAAATGATAATCTTCTACTGCCCATGTTTTTTTATCCTGCACATCCATCTGGTCTTTGGCATAAGGCAGATAATCTTTGCCAACCTGTTTCGCAAGAACTATATTTAAGGCCTTAGAGTGGATCACCTTTTTTTTGTTTGAATACAACATATAGACATAGCCCCCCTTTTCGCCCAGGCTAAAAGTGTTTGATACATTCATGGGCTCTCCGGTATCTGTATAATTGCCACAAAAAAAGAGTTGTGCTTTTAAACATGTAGCGGAAGATAATGCAAAAAGGACTGCAAGCGCGGCTATTTTTTTCACTGTATTTTTTTAAATTGTCTTCATTTTACACTTACGAAGCAAAAATATAGTATTTAATGGATACGAACAAAGTTTAAATTATATATGTGAACCGAAATAGTTTGCAAAAGTATTAATTTGCTGATTTTCCAGTTATAAATGCTTAGTATAATGTTTAATATTCTATGGCGGCAAAAGGTAAAAACCGAGGTGAACACGTACACCTTAACGGTTATTATTATTGGCCTATTTGGTGGTATGAGCGCTTTGTTTTATTTGGGCGGCCTCACATTTATCCGCATTGATACTATTTTTAATATTGTGATTATTTCGGGTGTCGTTGTTTTTTTAATCCATTTGCCATTTCTGAAAAAGATGAACCGTTATCTCGTCGAGGTCATCATTTATTGTCTTGTAGGTTGGGGATTGATATTGGCAGGTATATTTTTAACTCTCAATTATGCTATTCATTCCCATGGAGAAGTTAATGTTTATCAGATAGAGACCGCAGTGGCGCATCCGGAAGAAGGAACACTTCCTCCGCCTGTTACGGTTACCCTCAGCAAACAAGGATCAGAAAAGGCAACGGTGCCTGCCGGCGTATATGATGATTTCGGGTATTTCCTAAAGTTTGAAGGGGTGGATGAGCTAAAATATAATGAAAAACCAATTGCTGCCGTCATCACAACTGCTACAGGGCTTTTTGGATATAGGATCATGATCCATAAAGAGCTAAGATAAATAGTGATCAGTGTGCTTACGCGTCAGCCATACACACGACCTGATACTCAAGACTCATTACTTCCTTTTGAACCTATTTTTGTTATTTTGCATTAATGAAATAAATAGCATACAATTGGATTTTTATCAACTTCTGGGCGTATCACTTGTGGCCAGCGATGGAGAGATAAAACGTGCTTTCCGCGAAATGGCCAAAGTTTACCACCCCGATATAAATAAATCGCCTGAAGCAGGGGAGACTTTCAGGGTATTATACATTGCATACGCTACCTTAAGCGACCCCTTTAAGCGCAGGATATATGATAAGTTGCTACAGGATGATTTCCCGACATCAAATGGCAATTATAGCAGGGCCTATTATGAAAAAATGCAAAGGAGGGCTGACATGCGCGCCAGAAACTATGCCGCCATGCAATATGAAGAATTTGAAGAAACCGCCTTTTCAAAAGTATCCTTCCATGCCAAGCAGTCCATTGCATTTTTGATATTTTTTTCGATGATGTGCGCCGGGATGGTTGCCTTAATCACAGGCGTCCACTATGTTTTTGAAGAACAATTCAATGGCGCACAGGTTACGGGATACGGGTTATGGGCTGTAGGCGGAATCCTTTGCTACATAAGCGGAAAAGCTTTGCTCGGTATCTATGAAATATGGCGATCGTAACCAAATGAGGATTGCTGCATCAAATAGGGGATAGGGGACAGGAAAAAGTGAGAAGTGAGAGGAAGGCAGAATGTACCTTGTAAAAATATGATAATAGAAACAAAAACGGTAATTTTGCGTGTTGTAACAAACATTTGTATCGTCAATGCCTAAATTCTACTTAACCAACAACCAACAACTAACAACTACCAACTTTAAAACGAATGAAGGCAAGCTTATATAGAAAAGAAAGTTTTAACGCGGCACATCGCTTGCACAATCCTGCTTGGGATGATGAAACTAACAAACGTGTCTTTGGCCTATGCAACAACCCAAACTATCATGGGCATAATTATACATTGATTGTAGAAATAACGGGGGACATTGACCTGCAAACAGGCTTCGTAATTGATGCTAAAATGATAAAGGAGCTGGTAAATGAAGAAGTAATAGAACCATTTGACCACTGTAATCTCAATCTCGATGTCCCTGATTTTAAATCCTTAAACCCAACAGCAGAAAATATTGCAGTCGTTATCTGGAACAGGCTTCGCAACCGGTTTGACAGCAAATTTGACCTATCCATTAAACTATACGAAACAGAAAAAAACTATGTTAGATACAACGGACAAAAATAAATTCATCTCTTTTGATGAAATTGGTGACAATCATATTTCAACTTCAACAGATACCCCCCTCCGGGAAGATGCATTTGAACTTGATGATGATACCAAAGTGAAACTGATTGCAAAACAGTTTAAAGAAATCATGCTTATTCTTGGTCTCGACCTATCTGACGGCAGTTTGAAAGGAACTCCTATGCGTGTTGCCAAAATGTATGTAAAAGAGGTTTTCGGGGGACTGAACCCTAAAAACAAACCTGTTATTACCCTCTTTGAGAACAACTACAAATATGATGAGGTAGTGATGATAAAGGACATTACCTTTTATACCATGTGCGAGCATCATTTTATCCCGTTTTTTGGCAAGGCACATGTAGCTTATATTCCAAAGGACAAAGTTGCAGGCCTATCAAAAGTAAACAGGCTTGTACAATTCTTTGCCCGCCGCCCACAGGTGCAGGAGCGGCTCACGATGCAGATCGCCAGGGAAATAAGTGTACAATTTCATACCGAAGATGTAGCAGTGGCCATTGAAGCGACACATCTTTGTGTGGCCGCGAGGGGCGTGGAAGACACCACCAGCAGCACCATTACCACCAATTTCCTTGGGAAATTTGCAGAGGATGCCTACAAACTTCAATTCCTCAGCTCACTTAATCCAGCGTGAATTAGTTGACAGTGTGTAATCTATTTCTTAATCCCCCATTTCGTCAAAAGTCGGTTTCTCGGGAATGGGGATTACCAATTTAGAACTCAAATCCTTCATCTGGCTTCTTATGACGTCGTAATCTGCGGTAACATCAATAAAAAACCAATGCAGGCCCTTGTTTTTTGAAATAGCTATAAAAACAGAATTGGTATGTACCACACCACCTTTCACGGTCATATCGGCATTGGCGGTTATCGTGGCTTGAAGCTCATTGGCCGTATCAATCACCGCCGATGGCTCATTTAATGAAATTAATCCGATCTTCATCCCATATACTGCCATTTGGGCATCTACCTGTTTCATAGTATCTAATACCCCCTGCTCGCCGCCCATGTGTTCTATCACCTTAGGGTGCATATATTTCATGTAGGTCTTGTAGTCTTTTTTTATGAGGGCATTGTTCATTTCCCCGGCCTGTTTTTTAATAATGGCGGCATAATCGCCCGGGCCACCGGGGAATGGTTTAAAGCTTGAAAATAAACAATAAAAAACAAGGAGCAGCAAACTGATTTTTGATAATTTCATAGTCATAACCGTATTTGATATGCAATTTAAGCATTTTTTAACAAGACGAAAAAAAAAGGGCAGAGGTACAGGCATTGAAGCAAATTTTAGTCCAAAAGATAAAAAATGTATCTTGGCTTGCCTCGATTTCAATCCTTGACCCTATCCCCTGGTTTGTCTCCCGATATGCATCCCGCCTGTCCCGAGCCTTTCGGGGTGCCTTTCGGGAAACCGGAATACCAGAATACACGAACAAACAACCCATTCCCCGGTTTGTCTCCCGACAAACCGGAATACGCGGACAAACAACCCGCAATTGTCTTACGTGCGCAAGGCTATTTACTTCCCCCAGATTTTATTGTTAAGCAATGATTTTCAAAAAACGAAAACCATTCTAATCTTTTAATATTCAATATTATAACTTTTAAATTTGCCTTTTTGAGCAATAGAAAGCAATGAAAACCAATCCAGAACGCTGGAAAGGGCATATTTTTCAAGAGAAAAAGTGAAAATGGGTTTACGCCCAAGCCCATTTCCTTTCACTGAAAAAGCGACTGTTATAACAGTGATTCAAAAAACGCATCTCCACAATTATTTGAAGTAAAACATTCCACACGTAACTCCTTTACAAAATAACAATGATAACAGTAAAATATCAATCCAATTTGCTGGAAAAGGCATATATTTCATGAGAAATTGCAAAATTTGCCTTGTCATCTCGCCTGTCCCGACTTTTACGAGGAGCCTTTCGGGGACTTTGGAGAGATCTGGTCTCAAAAAAGAATTGCACAACACCAATACATAAAGAACGACCCCAGAATACCAAGAACGGTATAGAAGAAAAACTAAGGCAGCAAGAATTATGCCATTTACAAATTATTTCGTATTTATTTCAAATTAAATTGTAATTAAGTTGATTCTCAGAGTTGAACACCAATTCTGTTATCATACAAGTGAGTTTGGAAACCAATAAATGTATTGCGAATGGAAGATATATCACCGAGTTCTTGTTTTGCATCATTTATGGCTTTGTACTTTAGCATGAGCAATTGGGCCAATTTGTCCTCATCCAATTCATAAACTCCAGATTTCACATATTGCTTCAGAACAAAATTTAAGAATTCCTGCTGTTTTGCATCGTAGTTATATAGATGAGCTTTGGCATTATCTGCACGAGTTGACCGTTCTATAATGGATGAATGAAAAGCAACATAAGCTAACACATCATATAAATCGCTGTTTTCGGCGTGGAGCACTTTTTGAAATTCTTCCAATTGCTGTTTGGCAAATCCTTTCTCTTTCAGTTCTTCAAGAAGTCTTTTTCTTGTATCAGGCCTGCTCCATATTTCCCTCAATTCATTTTCATTTTTGAACAAGGCGGGCAATGCCCCAAACATACTTTTTAAAAACTCTTCTGATGAAATGGGTTTGCCATCAGGTCCCCAAAAGGAAGTGCTTACCATGTGATCCAAATCCCTCACTTTTCCATCTGATAGTTTTACCCTGATCATTTGTCGCGCAGGCTTTTCACAGGTGCAAGGATCATTACCGCAAACATAACAAGGAGGTGCAGGTTCTTTTACAGGTCTTGACGTTGGTTTTTCGACTGGCGGTACAGGGTCTAAAGGTTCTCCATCCCATTCAGGGTCGTTAAAATGATGATGCGCTTTTACAAAATCGTAAATGGTAAAATAATCTTTACCATCATACAAACGTGTGCCCCGACCAATAATTTGCTTAAACTCAATCATTGATTTTATGGGCCTGAGCAAAACGATATTACGGATTTCAGGCGCATCTACACCTGTACTTAATTTTTGAGAAGTGGTAAGCACAGTGGGTATTGACTTTTCATTGTCCTGGAAATCACGCAAATGCTGTTCGCCTATTTTTCCATCATTGGCCGTTACCCTATGGCAATAGTTTGGATTTTTACTTGTCGCCATTTGGTTGATCAGATTCCTGATGGCAAGGGCATGTACCTGTGAAGCACAAAAAACCAATGTCTTTTGGGATTGATCCATAATATCTATCAGGATTTTTACCCGGTATGCCTCAACGTCCATTAGCTCAATAACTTTGTTCTGCTCCTCAATGCCATAGATTTTTCCTTCTTCAATTTCGCCTTCTATTATTTCATCATCAGATGTATAGATATAATCGTCGCCAGTAGTTGCGACCTGTTTTACTTTAAATGGCGTTAGAAAACCATCATTAATGCCATCCTTTAATGAATAGATATATACAGGCTCGCCAAAATAATTATAAGTATCAATATTGATTTTTCTTTTTGGGGTGGCCGTGAGACCCAACTGAAAAGCCGGGCTAAAATATTCCATAATGGCGCGCCAGCTTCCTTCATCATTGGCACCGCCCCTATGGCACTCATCAATAATAATCAGGTCAAAAAAGTCATTTTCGTATTCCCCGAAATAGGGGCTATCATTTGGGCCGCTCATAAAGGTCTGGAAAATGGTAAAAAACACACTGCCATTTTTTGGCACTTTGCCTTTTTTCCGGATATCTGCAGGATTTATCCTTACCAAGGCATCTTCTTCAAAAGCATTAAAAGCATTGAATGCCTGGTCAGCAAGAATATTCCGGTCTGTTAAAAACAAAATCCTAGGGCTTCGTTGTCCATCGCCATTTATATTCCACTTGGCGATAAATAATTTCCAGGCAATCTGGAAAGCAATAGCCGTTTTACCGGTTCCTGTGGCAAGCGTAAGTAAGATTCGCTTTTTGTGTTCGGCTATGGCTTCCAATACTTTGGTAATGGCATTGTCCTGGTAATATCTTGGTTGCCAGGTACCGCCACGGTCTTCAAAGGGAATGTCAAGCAATTCTTCCTTTATCGCCGCCAATCGGGGATTGGCCAATTCTGCGGCACCGAAAACCATTTCCCACAATTCATCAGGTGTCGGCCAGGCATTTATATCACCCTCCTTGCCTTCCTGCATATCAATACCGTATATCTTTAATCCATTGGTGCTGTAGGTAAACCTGATCTGCATTTTGCCTGCATATTTTTTGGCCTGCCCTACACCTTCGGTATAATCTGCATCTCTTTTCTTGGCTTCGATAATGGCCAGATTACGGTTGCGGTATTGCAGGACATAATCAGCTACATCGGCCTGGCCACGCTGCCCATGCCCAATAAGCCGGCCCTTTGAAATCTGGAACTCTCGGCGTACACGGCTACCCTCCACTACGCCCCATCCGGCAGCTAATAGTGCAGGGTCAATATGCTCCGCCCTTGTTTCAGATTCATTCATGATTTATAATCTGTGATTTGCTTGATTGTTTTGATTTGCTTGATTTTTATGCTATTACATTTTTCATGCCAAAATTTTCTCTTTCTTTTGAACTTGTGCAAATTTGGCACAGGTTGCATTTTCCTCCCAGTTAAATCTTGTCTAAATGCTTTGCAATTGTATTAATAATGCAGGATTAATATGTTACGCCAGTGTTTCAAATTCATTCATTTTTTGCGATTTAATTTTTTTGCGGTTGTGGAAGTTATAAAATACTTTCCTGTTTTTGGCGAACCTTTAAATTCAATTAAACCGATATTTTTCAATGTTTGCAGATATCTCTTTACGGTAGCATTAGATCTACCTGTTGCTTCCATCACTTCATTAATTGACACGCCTTCACTGCCTAATATTATTCTTACAGCATCATTTAAAGCATCACTTACAGCATCACTTACAGCATCAATGATGCCTCTTTTTACAGCATCACTTACAGCATCACTTACAGCATCATTTACAGCATCATTTACAGCATCATCTGTTTTAGCGGTAACCGTAACACCAGGCAAAGTAAGCCTCGTTATTCCAGAATTACTTTCCCATTTTGGTTTTGAATAACCCTTGCTTTCACAATCTTCGATCATTAAAACTGTGCCACGGCCAATTTTTTCTATCATTTGCCTGATAAAACAAATATGTGCAATATCTGGGTTACGCGGTACAGACAAATGGTTCTTGGTCAGATCATTTGGCGTATAGCCGCCATATAATTCGCCTGAATTGGTAATTTCGAGATGAGACGGATAAAAGGCAACCAATACACTTCCGGATACATTCGAGTAATCCCTGTGAATAAGGGCATTCATTAAGCCTTCACGTATCGCAAATTTCGGATACGAAATATCTTCCCGCAGCCATTTTTTTTCTGAAAACCTGCTTTTAGTCGCAATATTTACTTCAAAAAATTGCAGAATCTCTTCAGTATTACGGAACAGGTTCCCTTCAAAAATTTTATCATAGCTATAGCTGTCAGAAGATTTTTTACTATTAAAAACTGTAAGCCGTACACGACACTGCGGTAAATAACGCGCAGGCTCTTTCGCAAAAAGAATTGTGGCAGCATTTGTTAAATAACCATCTCTATATAAACCATAATAAATAAGAAAATCTTCAATCTCATTTTCAGAAAACACTTTTCCTCTGCCATATTTTGAAAGATCCTGGATAGTTTTACGGATTTCTAATTCGTCTAATCCTTCTAAATCAACTCCAAGGGTTGCTTGTCTTTCCCAATGTAATTCTGTTTTTTCCCGTTCCTTTATTAATTTAGATATATCATTGGACGTTGCTTTAATCGTTTTACCTTTCCTTCTAAAATAAATTACACTATCGAAAATGTAAGGTGGTTTCGAGCCGTTCCAGACTTTAGCAAGAATCAACATATGTGGTCCTATTGTTTCAATAGAAATAGTTACAGGCGCTTCTGGAATTATAGATTGAAATAAATAGCTTCTTAGTTCACTTTCGTATTGTGCAGCATTCTCTACCCCAATTACCTTCCCATTATCTTGAACGCCAATTAGTACAACACCACCTTTTCCATTTAAAAAAGCACAAAGGGTTTTGGCAATATCTTCTTTATGAACTACTTCTTTAAATTCAAGCTGTTCGCTTTCGCCCTGTTTTATCAGGTTTTTTATAAGTTGCTCATCATTAATCATCATTGTAAATACTTTTTAATCAAACTAACGCATCTAAATCAGCCTTTAATCTATTAATATTCCTGAATTCTGTTTCAACAAACCTCGCCTCATCTCCACTATTATGCCCAAACTCATGGGCCCATCTTCTTTGTTCCATCGGTAAGCCATCTTGTATAGCTTCATTATACATATCAATAATCCTGGAATCCTCAAAAACAGGTGTTCTTGCAAAATTAAAATCAGGATTCCGAACTCTATTTCTTATATCCAGATACATGTACTGAGCAAGCAATTCTCTGGCGAATCGCACAGAATGATGACTTAAAAATCCTCTAGGTTTGTTTTGAGCAATTGCCCTAGTAAATTCCTGGTGCGTAATACCCGAACCATATCGGGGTAAAATAATGCCAAAGAAAAAATCGCACTCATCAACCGCTCGCAGGCAGGCCTCATTTGGTGGTACATTTGGAGGCACATAAATACTGCCGATATGACTATTGAGCACCTTATACTCATATTCCCTGCTTTTGTAGCTTTCAATTGTCGCACAAAGTGTGGTCAAGGCTCCTTCAAAACCATAAACAGCAGATGATACCATTACTTTAATTACTTCTCTTGGCATTGTCGCAAACCTGGTTCAATTTATAAATAAAGGTTTTGATTTTTTTCATCTCTTTCAGAATGTTCCAAAATGGAACTATGTCATTATTGGTCCAATTCTTTTTTGTTTTATATTATTTGCAATGTGCAAAAAATGCACATTCCTTTTTAAACTTAGTTTTTCTTCCTAGAATGAGCTTGTAAGAAACCCTTACAAGTTGCTAAGTTCACTATTTTATTGATTTAAAAAATTACTGCGTCAATATTTATTCAAACTATATATTTCACTTTTAATATTTTAGCCTATGGTCACGACATGCATGTCGTGACCATAGGCTAAAATTTATACCACCATCTCCTTTTCTTTCAACTCCCCCTTAAATGCCCGTTCCAATATGCTTTTTTTAAGCGCTTCTAGGTTGTCTAATTTTTGCTGATAGATGTTTTCTAATTTTTTTGTTTCGGTAGAAAGGATATCAAGTTGGAGGACGATTTGTTTTTGTTTATTTTTATTAATAGGATAGGTAATTATTTGTTGACGAACT
>Ga0207078_1092_pt1 | contig 13525 bp, 12 predicted proteins | sample Alteio_BWMinHeat_60_FD_153579 | JGI IMG/M metagenome (GOLD analysis project Ga0207078, IMG submission 153579) | Enriched cells from forest soil in Barre Woods Harvard Forest LTER site, Petersham, Massachusetts, United States -... | ecosystem: Environmental > Terrestrial > Soil > Temperate forest >... | reverse complement strand
TGAGGTCTTTATTTTCATGAAAGATAGGAATTGCCAATAGAATGCCATATACAGGTTCGAGGTTTACCGTTAATGTTGAAGCAAAGGCCGATAAGTGCCTCAATGCGTGTAGTGCTAATACAAAAGGGAGTGTGGTGCAACATAGCCCAAGAATAACGAGATAGGCCCAATCTCCGGTGCTGGGGTATAAATTTGTACTTGGAAAAAGATGCAGATAAATAGGCATGACGATTGAAAGAAATACAAACCCGCTGCCAAGTTCTATAAATGTCATTCCTTGTGGGTGGTGATCATCAATTACCATTTTGTTGAGTACTGTAAATATGGCTGCAAACATAGCAGACACTAGTCCCAGCACAATACCGGTTACAAAAAGTTCTGAGACATGTACTATGATTATGATGCCCGGAATAATGAGTAAGCCAAGAGACATTTCGTAAAGTTTAATCTTCTTCCCGTTAAATAATGGCTCAATGATAGATGCCATAAATGAGGTGGTGGCCAGGCAGCTTAGAGCAATGGACACGTTTGAATATTTGATAGAGCCATAAAAACATACCCAATGGATACAAACCAGACAGCCGATACCGGCAAGTTTCAAAGCCCCTTTTTGTGGAGTGGTTTTTACTTGTTTATATACACCGGGCAAAAAAATGAGTGCAGCGCAAGTAATTAAAACCCTGAACCAGACTAAAGGTACTTCTTTCAACGTGATCAACCTACCCAAAATGGCAGTAAAGCCCCATAGTACTACCGAAGTATGGAGTTGCAAATAGGCTTTTTTGGTGGGAGACAATTGTTAAGTTAGTGGGTTGGTAAGTTTGTGGTTGTCGGAAATTACTTAAAAGGGCGTATTCGCTTTATCATTTTTTGTGTGCAAAGTTAACAATTTGCTATCATCCAAAATTTTGAATTAAGTCTCATTTTAAGCCACATGAAGTAACAAGTATTATCCCCATTCCAAATTTATCCTTAATTTTAAAACTTTTAATTGGTTTAAAACGTAACTTTAAGTGAATATACTTCTAAATCCTTAATTTATGATTTCATTTGAAGAAAAAGCCTTGTCGATAGAATTGGACAAATTTAAAGATATCCGCAAGCAAACGGAAAAAATATGCGCCCCGCTGCAAATTGAAGATTATGTGCTGCAGCCTAACGCTGATGCAAGTCCGCCAAAGTGGCATTTGGCCCATACCGCATGGTTTTTTGAGACTTTTATATTAAACAGGTTCTTGTCTGGTTATAAACCGTTTCATTCAATGTACAACTTCATTTTCAATTCCTATTATGAATCTATAGGAGAGCGGGTGATGCGTGTGGACCGGGGCAACCTAAGCAGGCCAACCGTGTCGGACGTAATGAATTATCGGGAATATGTGGATGAGCACATTACCAACCTTATCGAAAAAATTAAGGAAAAAGACGTTGCAGAATTTGAAAAGCTATTTGTTATTGGGCTCAATCATGAACAACAGCACCAAGAACTTTTAGTAACAGACATTAAATTTATTCTTGGAAACAACCCATTGATGCCTCCTTATTTAGATAATCATAATGTTGAAAATATTGGCAATAATATTGAACTTGAATACATCAGGGTAAAAGGCGGCGAACATTTAATAGGATATAAAGGTGATGCTTTTGCATGGGACAACGAAAAACCTGTCCATACAGTGTATGTTGATAATTTTGAAATAGCAAACCGGTTGATTACCAATAAAGAATATTTGGAATTTATAAATAATGGGGGTTATCAAAAATTCAACTTTTGGCTTGGGGAAGGATGGGATCTTGCACGTTCCCAAAAATGGGAAGCGCCTATGTATTGGCACAAAATGGATGGGCAATGGATGAATTATACTTTAACCGGCCTAAAACCTTTAAGTCCTGATGAGCCGGTAACCCATATCAGTTTTTATGAAGCAGACGCTTACGCAAGCTGGGCCGACAAAAGATTGCTCACCGAAGCCGAATGGGAAATAGCGGCCAAACATTTCAACCCCACCAGCGACAACGCTAATTTTATAGAAAAAGAAAACTATCACCCCATTCCGATTCAAAATAAAAATGAAATTTGCCATCAACTGTTTGGTGATACCTGGGAATGGACATACAGTGGTTATTTCCCCTATCCCGGTTATACCCGTGAAAAAGGAGCCCTGGGGGAATATAATGGCAAATTTATGCTCAACCAGATGGTGTTAAGGGGTGGGTCATGTGCCACGCCAGCTAACCATATACGCAACACGTATCGCAACTTTTTTCATGCTGATAAACGTTGGCAGTTTAGCGGGATAAGGCTCGCAAAATAAAAATTATTAAGCTAAATGTACCCGGAACAATTACAATCAAGAATTGTAGAAATAGGCAATAAAATAAGCATAGATCAGTTTGCCAATGATGTACTCAGGGGCCTTTCTTCTGAACACAAACATTTGTCATCCAAATATTTTTATGATGAAAAGGGAAGCCGGCTTTTTGAAGAAATTATGAAATTACCTGAATATTATCTCACTAATTGCGAATGGGAAATATTTAAAAAGCACAAGCAGGATTTCCTGGATAAACTGAACAATGAAAGTTTTCAACTGGTTGATCTCGGTGCTGGTGACGCTCAAAAAACAAGAGTACTTTTGGAACATTTTTACAGACAGGAGGCAGATTTCAATTATGTACCTATTGATATAAATAAAGATGTACTCGAAGAACTTGAAACGGCATTATCAAAAGAATTTCCAGGTCTGGATACGATTCTTGTTGTGGCTGAATATTTCGATGCTTTGGATTGGATTCGGAAAAACCAGAAGGGTAGGAAACTGGTCCTTTTTATGGGGAGTAATATTGGAAACTTTAATAAAGACGCTGCTAAAGTCTTTTTATCCGAGATGCATAATGTTCTGGAACCCGGCGATTTACTGCTTATAGGGATAGACCTGAAAAAGGACCCTCGTGAAATTCTCAGGGCTTATGATGACAGTAAAGGCGTTACAGCGCAGTTTAACTTAAATCTTTTGCAACGGATAAATACTGAGCTGGGCGCTAATTTCGACCTTAAACAGTGGAAACATTATGCCACCTATAATCCTGAAAGCGGTGCTGTTGAGAGCTATCTGGTAAGCCAGGTACAACTGGAAGTTTTTATAAAGGATTTGGACAAGATGTTCTTATTTGAAGCTTTTGAAACAATCCATACGGAATATTCTTATAAGTATACACTGTTAGAAGTGGAGGACATGGCTAAAGCTTCCGGCTTTGAAATATTGGAGAATTTTACCACCCCTAATGGCGGATTTGTTGATTCAATGTGGAAAGTTTAATTTGGCACTATATGTCGAATTGTTATATGCAGGTTTTCCTTTTTGCCCGTTTGATTTGAAAAGAGGAAAATAATTTTCATTCTATCAATTTTTATTCTGCCTTTATCCGCCAGATAATTAATAATTAATTTTGGTGCGTTTGTATTTAGATCAATTTTGGGATCCGTTTTTTTTATATTTTTTTGTATTTCAATTCCTTCACGTTCTATATTTATATTTAGAAAAGTATCTGCTTCCATAATTTTGGAAGTATAATCAAAGACTGCCATGGACCATTCTTCAAAGTTAGATGCGGTTTTGGAAAGATAAGGATTTTCTAAGAAATTGACCCGAACACCATCATCATATCTTTCGACACTTATTTTTTTCGATTCAATATATTTTGACAAATAAAAACTAAGCGCCATTTGAAGGCTATCATCCGCTTTGACCTGTGTAAGCAATTTTAGTTTTAAAAACGATAAATCATCTTCTGTTTTTTGAAGCTTTGATTGCGTATTTAGTAGCAATTGTCTTTGTTGTTCTGACTCGCCGGTTAATTTATCTTGTTGCGATTTGTCAATGTTTTGGATATAATTGATGTCATTTTGTAGACTGCGCACCTTTACCTTGCATTCAGTAGTATCATTTTGAAGGATGGTTAATTTTGCGCTTAGTTCTTTTCGTTGTTTCTCAGAGTTTGCAAGATTGTTTTCTGACGTTTTGTATTTCGACATTGAAACACAGGATAAGGCTAAAACCAACCATCCTAATACTATAATATACAATGTAAATCGCCTGAAGTGACTGCAGTAATTACGTTTTACCATAGTGGCAAAGATAATAAATTGTCAATACCTCTTTCTGAACAATGGGCTTAACAATATGATCAGGCCCAAAACAAAAAGCGCAATGCAGGCAATGGGCAATAGCTTCAGAAAGAATGCTAAAATTGCAGCGCCAATTAATATAAAACCTCCCTTGTTTATTTGAGGGTTGCCACGGTCGGCAATATGTTTTGGAAGCAGGCTAAATACTGGTGGATAGGTTATTGCAATATGAATGACTTTTTTCAAATTTGCTTTTACTACAGCAGTATGGCTTTTCTTCTTGATAATATGAACGCAACTGTCTTCATATACTTGTTGTGCACCATTACTCTTTGCGATATCAATTTTATGGTTTTGCATAAGTGCTTCAGATTTAACCAATAAAATTTGCCGGATTGTAATGTTTGGGGTTACAGTATTTGAAACTGTCAGCAATTTACCGGTACAATTAATATTTGTAAGTTGTCTGCTGCAGGAAGCGAAAACAGCAACAACAAAAATCAAAATAAAAGGCTTGATTGGGAATTTCATTGGCATTTTAGTCAACCTTTAAGCAAAAATGATGCAATCTTTTACTTATTATAATACGTGTTCAATTTCTCGTCAGCGACACTCATTCACTAATTCACTAACTCAGCAATTTCTTCACACCCTCACCATCCACCCGTATTTGTCAGGAATTTTGAAATGCTTTATTCCTTGAAGTGTTTCAAACAGCCAGTTTGAAACTTCCCATTCTTCAAATGGGGGTAAGGTCAGGTCTTCATCATTGTATCCTATTGCTTTTATTTGAGCAATGACAGCAGCTGTTCCTGCCCCAAATACTTCTTTGAGCTGGCCATTTCTATGAGCTTCAACCATTTCATCAATTGAAATAGGCCGTTCTTCCACCTTATATTCATTATCTCTAAGTAATGTTAAAATACTGTCTCTTGTCACCCCTTGCAGAATACATCCGTCAAGATTTGGCGTAATTATTTTATCATCAATTACAAAAAAAACATTCATAGTGCCACATTCATGTATCCATTTATGTTCTACGGCATCTGTCCAAAGCATTTGGGTATAGCCAATCTTGCGTGCTCTTGTCACGGCATGAAGCGACGCGGCATAGTTGCCCCCTGTTTTTGCATCACCGGTTCCTCCCTTAGCGGCTCTTACAAAGGTCTGTTCAATTTTTATTTTGATTGGTTCTGAGTAATAGGCATTTACAGGGCAACAAAAGATCACAAATTTGTAATTGTCCGACGCTTTGATGCCCACATATTCATCATTGGCAAACATAAAAGGTCGTATGTATAGTGAACCACCCTCGTTGTTTGGTATCCACTTCCTGTCAAGCGATACAAGTTTCTTTATGCCGTCAATAAATATATCTTCTGGTATTTCAGGCATTTCCATACGATCGGCAGAATAATTCATCCGCTTCAAGTTTTCATAAGGCCTGAAAAGATAAGGGTTGCCTTCATGATCACGATATGCTTTAAGCCCCTCAAATATTTCTTGTCCGTAATGAAAGACAGTAGCCGCCGGGCTAAGCCGAAGCTCCTGGAAAGGCAAAATGATAGTCTCCTGCCAATCGCCATTTGTGTAGTCAGATACCAGCATGTGGTCGGTAAATACCCGCCCAAAAGGGATATTGTCAAAATCAATATCGGCCAGGCGTGAGTTTTTAACCTTTTCTGTCTTAATTTCGTAATGCATTATCATGGTATGGTGTAATAAAATCTCTGCAAAATACTATTTTTTTCTAAGAACCAAATATTATGGAAGAAAGTGAAAACAATGTTGTTTTTTATAAATTGCTTTTCGGTGATGAATTATATCATATAGACGAAAATAAAACTTATTCAGATATTGATATGTTGCAGAATCATAATGTTTCGGAAAGCGAGGCGGCCTACCATAACGATCAAAGTCATTTTGAAGGTATAACTTCTAAGACCCTTATTATGTTCAACTACCCAGAAAGCAGCGATATGCCGCCAGGCGACAAAGTACTGTTAGGCCAGGTATTGAAAGCGGTCGGCCTTAGTTTTGAAACCGTTTCAAGGCTCAATGTTGTCCGACTTCCTCAAAACACATCATGGGATAATATAGCCGCACAATCAGGCGCTGATTATGTTATTGCTTTTGGGGTCAGCAAAAAATATATGCCTATTGGCATTGATGAGGGGCAGATATATAATATTGATCACAAGCGTGTGCTGTATGCAGCAACATTAACTGAACTTATAGAGAACAATTTGCGAAAGAAAATGCTTTGGCAAGGACTAAAAGAAATATACGGAATATGAAGCATACCCTCGTATTTGCAACTCATAACGACTATAAGGCCGAAGAAATAAAGAAACTGATGCCGGAGTTGGTGGAAGTAAAAAGCCTGAATGATATTGGCTACTCAAAAGAAATACCAGAAACCGGGACCACTCTTGAGCAAAATGCCCTCCAAAAAGCGTGGCATGTGTTCAGCAAACTGGGGGTGGATTGTTTTGCGGATGATACAGGTCTTGAAGTTGAAGCATTAATTGGTGCGCCCGGTGTTTATTCTGCGAGGTATGCCGGGGAAGGTGCGACATTTGCTGAAAATATTAACCTGCTTCTTAAAAACCTTGCCGGCAAGGAAAACAGAAAAGCCAGGTTCAGAACAGTGTTATACCTTATATATAATGGTAAGAAATGGTTGTTTGAAGGAACTATTTCAGGAAGCATAACCAATGAAATTAGAGGAGCCGCCGGTTTTGGCTACGATCCTGTTTTTTTGCCTGATGGCTATAACAAGACATTTGGGGAAATGAATTTGGAAGAAAAGACTGGCATCAGTCACCGAAGTCGCGCCGTCCGAAAAATGCTCAACTACCTCGAAGCGCAGGAAGTTGGAACGAGTTTGGCTGGGCAAGGGGAATTTGCATGACACCCCTCTGTTTCTCTTTCTGTTTCTGTTTCTTTCTTTCTGATAAGGGCAACAATCATAGTCATGGTTGCCTTCAAAGATTGGATTAAAAAAAATCATAAAAAATCCATTCTCATCCTAAAATCCTGTAAATCTTGATTCAGACAGCTAAATTCTTCCCTGCAATAAACCCACTGGTCCATGCTACCTGGAAATTAAACCCGCCTGTGATGCCATCTATATCCAGAATCTCCCCTGCGAAAAACAACCCTCTATGTTTCTTGCTTTCCATGGTTTTCAAGTTTATTTCTTTAGGGCTTACGCCCCCGGCAGTTACGAACTCTTCTTTGAAAGTGCTTTTTCCTTCTACACGTATTGGCATTTGAAGCAGGTTCGTGACCAGTTTATTGATCTGTTTATTAGATACATCCGCCCAACGGATTTCATCAGCTATTTCGCTTTTTATCAATATCCATTTCCAAAGCCGGGCCGGGAAACCAAATGGAGAAAACGATCCTGTTTGCTTTCTATTATTTTCTGTTTTAATGTTTGCTATATGATTTCTTAGCTCATCTTCTTTAAAATCAGGAAGCCATTTTATAGATATATCAAACTTATAATCCTTATCAAACAATTCCCTGGCCCCCCATGCGGATAGTTTTAGGATGGCCGGACCGCTTAGCCCCCAATGTGTAATCAATATCGGGCCACGTTGCTGGAGTTTACTATTATTAATAGTTATCAGTGCGTCCTGCACGGATATGCCGGCCATTTCATGCAGGGTTTTGTCAGGGATATTAAAGGTAAACAAAGATGGAACAGGAGGCACAATGTCAAGCTCAAGTTCTTTCAGCCAATCAAAAAAAGACAACTTTGGCCCACCCCCGGCTGCTAAAAGCACCCGGTCAAAAATCTTATGATTCCCATCCTGAAAATGAATATCAAAACCATTTTCAACCGGGATTATTTTATTGACTCCTTGATGTTTCTTAATTTTAACGCCTGCCTTTTCTGCTGCATCAAGTAAACAATTGGCAATCGTTTCAGAGCTGTCTGTTATCGGGAACATCCGTCCGTCAGGCTCAGTTTTTAGTTTTACGCCCCGGCTTTCAAACCATTCAACCGTGTCTTTTGTAGAGAAATGTTCAAAAGCACCACGCATCTCTTTATGGCCACGCGGATAATTCTGAATTAATATCGCATTCTCAAAACAGGCATGGGTCACATTACACCTTCCGCCACCAGAAATTAATAATTTTGAAAGCAGCTTTCCTGTTTTTTCATGCAATGTTATGTCGGCTTTAGGATTTTCTCTTGCGGCATTTATCGCCCCGAAAAAACCTGCCGCCCCACCGCCTATTACTGCTATTTTCAAATTAGTTGTTGGTTGATAGTTGATAGTTGTTAGTGCCAAAACACCAATATTAATCAACTCGACAAAATTAAGCATAAAAAAAGCAGCCTAATATAAAGCTGCTTTTTTCTTGGTTATATTAGGATAATCTTTATTTGCTGATCAATATTTTACTTGTTTCTGTGTAAGAGCTTGTTTCAACTTTTACGAAATATATTCCATCAGGCAATACGCTGTCATTATTCAATTGTAGAGAAACATTGCCGCTCTTTGTTGTTTCAAAAGGTTTGGTTGCGATAATTTTACCTGTTACATCAGTCAGTACTAAAGTGCCCTTGCCCGCTGCGTTCATTTCTATGTTTAAAACATCCTTTACTGGATTTGGATAGATTTTGAAATTTTTTGATACAAATAACTCAATACCGGAAACGCCAGCTTTTTTTGTTTTTACAAATACTTTAAACTCTTGATGCTGAGCAGTATCAAGACTATCATTTGATTTTCCTACAGCATCTCCGGTTGGCCAGATTATAACAATATTTGTAGTGTCTGGAATAAACCTGGAATCAACAAAAATAGAATCGAATACGGTTTCATTTCCTAACCATGCTAATCCACTTAATGAAAAAGTTTGAGTCAAACTAATACTTTTAGGTGGGAAATCAACTTTAGATGCTATTAAATAATTGATTTTGTAAGTCCCGCCGGTAAATGAAGCTGAATCATAAGGATTTCCCTTTCCTTTAAATGTTCCAAGATTCTTAAAATTCAGAGCAATTAAAATAGGTTTCGATTGCCCCTTAATTACAGTATCGATCGGATTTGGATTATTTACAATATACGATCCACTTAAGTCTAATACAAAACGCTTTTGTGCATTTGCAAACGATAAAGTGAATATTAAAAGACTAAAGAGGAGTAAAAGCTTTTTCATATCTAATTTTAAAATCTTTACCAAAGATACACAATCTTTTTGAAAATTTGCACTAAATTTACTGAAATTCTTACGCGTTCAAATTATAACTAAAAAATGGATTCATTAGTTCAAATTATCAAGAACCTCAAAAAAGAAGAGATTCGAAATTTTAAAATATTTACGAACCGCTTTCAGAGACAGGAAGATATGAAAATTAATACATTATTTGACCTAATGAAGTCAGATAAGTATGTTGACGAGGATAAATTGCTGATTCCCATATTGTTTCCTGATGAAAAGAGCACAACCAATGCTTATTACCGCCTTAAAAACCGCCTTAAAACAGAGTTAGAGAAAAGTTTGTTGAACCTGCACCATAATCTTGATGAAAAGATCGAAACCATCAACTTTATTACGCTTTCAAGTATTTTTTCTTATAAGGCACAGTACGAACTTTCTATACATTATCTCAAAAAAGCAGAAAAAACAGCCCAACAAAATGAGTTTTATGATTTGCTTGATCTTATCTACAGTCAGATAATTGAACTTAGTTATTTGTTTTATGAAATTGACCCTTTGGAGTTTATTGATAAGCGCAAAGAAAATACAAAAAAGAGCATGATTTTTATGGAGGCTATGAATGCCGTAGCTGCCGTAAGCTATAAATTAAGAAAGTCCAACATCGGCAAAACTGCTGATATAGACCAAACACTTCAGCAGACATTGAAAGAATTGAACATCGCCTCAGAGGTCTATAAAATACCAAACGTAAAAATCAAGATACATTTTTGCATCAGGAATATTCTTTTCCAGAACAAAGACTTTGATCGTTTGGAAAAATATATGATTGAAGCATACAATGAATTCGAATCTGAAAACCTCTTTACTAAAAGCACCCATACTAACAAGCTTAAAATGATCACATGGATTATTAATACATTGATGATCAACAAAAAATGGAACGATTCTATTAAATACACCGAACTTCTCCATGAAGAGCTTAACAAATATAATAAGCTATACTATGATAATTTTATATGGGCATATTATCAAAGCCTTATCACGAGTTATATGTCTTCTGACCAGCTTAATGAAGCAATTAAATTGTTAGAGCAAATAATTGAACTACCTTCACATAAAGGGGTAACTTTTTATGAATATGCTATATATGTTAACCTTTCCCTTTGTTATTATTTCAAGAAGAATATTTCTGAAGCCATAAAGACATTGTCCAGATTATTCCTAAAAGACATCTACTCAAAACTCACCATTGAATACCAATTTGCTATATCAATACTTGAAATTGTACTTCACTATGAGAATGCAAATCTCGACTATGTTACCTATCGTATAGGCGAAATGAAAAGGCAGTTCAGATCTTTACTGAAGGGGGACAATTTTAAAGATGAGAAAGCATTTATGAAACTGTTGACTAATATCAGCAATAAACCGGATCCCATGCACGACAAAGCGCTCCTGGCACAAATGAATACTTTCGTTAAAATGGCATCCGAGTTCCAGGTGGGCTCAGGCAAACATATTGATTGTGGGATATGGGTGCAGGCAAAACTTGATAAACAGCCTTACTACACATATTTGTATAAGGCATTGCAAGCATAAAAAATGATCAATGAACATAATTATCAATGATCAATATCCACACATTGATCATTGATCATTGATTATTGATAATTGATCATTATTAAGTGAATTTTTTGACGGCTTGTAGCCACCGCTCAGGAATCTCTTCCCTCGTCGCAGCAAGGTAGTCGTTATAAGAGCAGGGCATGATATGATTTGCGCCAGAAAACTCTTTCTCGTTTATAGGCACTTCCATCCACCAGCGGTCGGTGCGCTTGCTTTTGTAAAAGACAATGCTATAGTTGTTTTGGATAGAAGTAATGAATTTTGTAAAATCTTCTTTGTTCTCATTTGGGCTTTCAGGGTATTGGTTCATCACCCCATCTACAAAATACCAGATCATCTGGGCACAAAGATGTGCAGTTTGGCCATCACGGTCCTTTTCTGTATCAATATTATAGAACCCCACCGTACGCATATTGCTGCCAATTCCCGAATACCTGCTCAATAAACATGCCTCTTCACTATAAAAGCCATTAGGGGATGGTCTCATGGTGCCGGGTGCATCACTTTGCCGGATAACGGAGAGGTCCCAACTTGCAAAATGTGAACTTCGCAACAAAGGCTCAAGATCATTCATATTGGCACGGACATCCCCGAGGCGATGGAGGTCAAAATATAAGTTTTCTAAAAAATCAAGGATTGCCTGATCGGTAAAATGTGACTGGTAGCCTACATTCGCATATCCAAAAAGATAGGCAGGTTCGCTCATCAAAATTTTCTGCAGGAAATTATTGGCATTTATTTTTTTTTCGTCCCGCATATTAAAATCGAGTCTTGAATCAAAAGTTACAAGGTTTACATAATCCTTTAAATAGCTGAAGGCAAGATATTGCGCATAAGTAATGTCCTGACCGCCATTCATTATTATAGGCGTGTGGTTGTTGGCCATAAGCTCGCTCAGCACAAAACCAAGCGCCTCATAGTCTTTGTCCTGGTAGTTGAATTTGAAATCGCCAAGGTCGGCAACCTGCTCAGCATATTCAGGCCTGCCAAGACGATAAAGATATTTTCGGATCTGATAGGAAGCCTCCTTGTTCCCGTTTGGGCCTTCTATGCCGATTAGCACTAGTTTACGATTTGTCAGGTCAAGGGCCTTATCTGTATAGCTGGCTATGGCGTGATACCAGGCAGCTTCTTCTATTTCATCCGCTTCTTTTATGTGATCAAGGTCAACGGGCTCAAAAAAATCAAATACTTCCATTCAGAATTCTGTTTGTAAGCCGGGCATTTGTTGAAAGGGGGACTGCCTTACTTCTTTGCAAATATATTAGATTTGAACCTTTATTACATCTATTATCTTAGTTTTATGGTTTTCGTCACTGGTGGCACAGGCTTTATTGGCAGCTACCTAATATATTACCTCCTTAAAGACAATCCTGAAATTAAGGCCCTCAAGAGGGAAAACTCGGACTTGAAATATATAAAGTTTATATTTAAACACCTTTCTCCATTTGAGCCTATGCCAAACGGTGAAAGCTGGGAACAAGCTTTTGAACGAATAGAATGGGTGGATGGTGATATTCTGGATGTAAATAGTATCCTTGATGCATTACAAGATGTGGACATTGTTTACCATGCAGCAGCGTTGGTTTCGTACAACCAAAAAAAGAGGGACAAAATCATAGAAACCAACGTGATAGGCACTGCTAATATCGTAAATGCCTGTTTGCAAAAAGGTATCAAAAAACTGGCTTATCTTTCCTCAGTGGCGGCTCTTCCCAGAAATGACGAGGAAAAAGTGGATGAAACAGCAACGCCAGGCGACTTTAAATTCAACAATGCTTATTCAGAAAGCAAGTACCGTGCTGAAATGGAAGTCTGGCGGGGACAAGCTGAGGGTTTAGATGTTACTATTATAAATCCGGGAATTGTGCTGGGCTGGGGCGATTTTACCAACAGTTCCCCTGAAATGTTCAATACCATTTATAAAGGTTTAAAGGTATATCCTACCGGTTCCACCTCTTTTATAGATGTGCGGGATGTTGCTAAAGCTTTGATTGTACTGGCCAATAATGAAGATGCTCTTAATAAGCGTTTTATTGCCATAACTGAAACCATTAGCTATAAAAGGTTATTCGATATGATGGCTGCCCAATTTCAAGTGAAGCCTCCATCCATTCGGGTACAGCCCGGCCTTGTGAAATTGGTTTGGATATTTGCTGAAATTAAAGCCCTTGTCACCGGAGGTCAGCAATTCGTAACCAAAGATATGGCTGTATCTTCCGGCAAAAACCTGATTTTCGATGGCTCCAGGCTTAAGGAATTTCTGGGATATGATTTTATTCCAATTGAAAGGACAGTGAAGGATACATGTAAAGTTTATTTAAAAAGTATTACCGAACTTTCACACCTCAATGCAACGTTTTGATCATACTTTCCACTACAATCTATAAATATGCAAAATGATAATAACATAGAAGAAGAGGACAAAGATAAACCCTCTGAATTCAAAGAGCCAGTTGCCGCGTACAGTAAGCCCCGAATCAGGATATTCAATTCTTATGAAGAGCAGCGCGAAGAAATGTATAAGTATTGGGCATCGATTACCCCTTTGCAGCGAATGGCAAATTTGCTGGAATTAAATATTAT
>Ga0207078_1069_pt3 | contig 13533 bp, 9 predicted proteins | sample Alteio_BWMinHeat_60_FD_153579 | JGI IMG/M metagenome (GOLD analysis project Ga0207078, IMG submission 153579) | Enriched cells from forest soil in Barre Woods Harvard Forest LTER site, Petersham, Massachusetts, United States -... | ecosystem: Environmental > Terrestrial > Soil > Temperate forest >... | reverse complement strand
GCGAATCGTAATAGGCGGCGAGCATGGCGCCGGCATAAGCGGTGCCGCCATCGAGACGAATGCCGAAGCCTGCGGGTGAACGATATGTGGAGATTTTGCCGTAGTCGGGAGCGAACTTATTCTCCGGGTCCTCGGTCGTCACGCGGCACTGGAGGGCCGCTCCGTTGAGGGGAATTTGCTCTTGTTTCGGCAGCGCCATCGGCGGCTCGTGGAGCTCGTGGCCTTGTGCGACGAGAATTTGCGAGCGCACCAGATCAATGCCGGTGACCATTTCGGTGACGGTGTGCTCGACTTGAATGCGGGGATTGACCTCGATGAAATACCACTTCCGCAAGTTGACGTCGTAAAGAAACTCGACGGTGCCCGCATTGCGATAGCCGGCCTTGCGCGCCAACTGCAATGCCGCGTCGCAGAGTTCGCCGCGAATGCTCGCGGGAAGATTCGCGGCGGGGGCGACTTCCACGACCTTTTGGTGCCGGCGCTGGACCGAGCAATCCCGTTCGTAAAGATGAAGTAGGTTGCCGTGATGATCCGCCAGGATCTGGACTTCAAGATGCCGTGCGTGCGGCAGATATTTTTCCAGGAAGACAGACGCGTCGCCAAAGGCGGAGCGCGCTTCACCTTGGGCTTCTTCGAGGAGGGCATCGAGTTGCGCGGCGTCATGGACGACGCGCATGCCGCGGCCGCCTCCGCCCATCGCCGCTTTCACGATGACGGGGTAGCCGATTTCCCGCGCGATCGTTTGCGCCTCCGCTGCCGACTTGACTGGATTTTCGGTTCCGGGAAGGACGGGAACGCCCGCGGAAGTGGCAAGCCTGCGTGCGGCGGTCTTGTCCCCGAGTAACTCGAGAAGGTTCGGCGGCGGACCAACGAAAATGATGCCAGCCTTTTCGCAGGCACGGGGGAAGGCAGGATTTTCAGAAAGAAAACCGTAACCCGGGTGGATGGCGTCGACGCCTTTTTCTTTCGCCAGCGCGACGATTCCGGAGATGTCCAGATAGGCTTCGACGGGGCCTTTGCCGGCTCCGACCTGATACGCTTCGTCTGCCTTGAAGCGATGCAGGGCGAGCCGATCTTCTTGCGAATAGATGGCCACGGTGCGCAAGCCAAGCTCGTTGGCGGCGCGGAAGATGCGTATGGCAATCTCGCTGCGATTGGCGGCGAGCAGTTTGTGGAACGGCTTGGTTTTCTTCATCTCTGGGCGAAAAAGGCGTCGTAGGAAATTCTACATTGTTTCAGGGTGAAGACGCGACTGCGCGGAGGAGTTTGGTAGCTAATAACAGGAATTTCCAAACGGCGACGACGGTTCAATGGACAAGAACTTGAAGTGGCGCGCCCGGGGAGACTCGAACTCCCGACCCTCTGCTTAGAAGGCAGACGCTCTATCCAACTGAGCTACGGGCGCATCAACTATTTCGATTCTAAATCAGATAACGCGTGTGGCAAAGAGCGAGATTTTCCTGGGGCGTCTACTGCTAATTCGCTTTGATTTGACACGCCTGCCGGATATCTGATTAGCTGGCAAGTCATCGCAGTCGGAACGGAACCCAATTGTGCATTCTCGTCGAAAATTCCTGACTCAGGCCGGCGTGCTGGCTGCGGGCACCATAGGCACGCCTGCTCTCGCGGCAGGTGAGAAAACAACGGACTTGTCTGTTCCTGAGACCGTGAGTCTGTGCGGCCAATGGTGGTTTCGGACTGATTCTGGAAACGCTGGTAAGGAGCAGCGCTGGTTCGGAAGCGACGAATCAATAAGCGCCTGGCAAAAAGTGCTCGTGCCTCACACTTGGCAAGTTGACCCAGCTCTTGTTGATTATCGTGGCATCGCCTGGTATCGGCGCAGCTTCGATGCTCCGAGTGAGTGGCAAGACTCCGCGGTTCGGGTCGAGTTTGAGGCCGCGTTCCATACAGCCACAATCTGGGTAAATGGGGAACTGGCTGGAGAACATGCGCGCAAGGGTTACACCGCGTTCGTGCTTGATGTCACTCATCTGCTTCGCTGGGGAAGTCCCAACACGATCACGGTACGCGTTGATGGCGCATTTAATGAGCACATGATTCCCAGGGGGCGTTCCAGTGACTGGGCGCATGACGGAGGCATCTATCGGCCGGTGCAACTGCTCATTACGCCAAAAACTTTTGTGGAGCGCGTTGACATCGAAGCTTCCCCTGATCTTGCCAGCGGAGACGGAAAACTTGCCATCACGGCGTACATCCGGAATACGACTCCGAAATCGTGGACGGGACGAACTTCTTTTCGAGCAATCGACGATGAGACTGGACTGACAGTGCTGACCAGTTCAGATGCTCCGAGTCTTACCCTTAAGAGCGGCGCAACCCAGACATCAAAATTCGAAGCGAGGCTGCCCAAAGCGAAGTTGTGGCATTTCGATCATCCGAATCTTTATCGGCTTATTTTTTCAATCGCAGGCGGACAAGAGACTCATCAACTCACAGTTACATTCGGGGTCCGGAGACTGGAGGCAAAGGGCAGCGCGTTTTATTTGAACGGTGAGCGCGTGCGGCTGATGGGTGTCGAACGCATGGCGGGGAGCAATCCGGAATTTGGAATGGCGGAGCCCAGCGAATGTATCGCTCACGATCATGATGACTTGAAAAACCTGAATTGTGTTTTTACGCGTGTTCATTGGCCTCAAGACAGAAGAGTTCTCGACTACTGCGACCGGCACGGCATTCTGATGCAAAGCGAAATTCCCGCATGGGGCTACGACACATTTGCCGGCATGGGAGCAGAACCCGATGCCGATATCCTGCAAAACGCCCTGGAGCAATTAAGAGAGATGACCGCGCGCGACCGAAATCACCCCTCGGTGGTGGTTTGGGGACTCTGCAATGAGATTGGCGGGCAGAATCCTCCCGCTTATCAATTCGCGAAACATATGTTGGAGGAAGCAAAAAGGCTGGATCCGAATCGGCTTTGTTCTTATGCTTCAAACTCCTTGGATAAAACTCCGGAACGTGACGCCGCTGGATTGATGGACTTCATCGAAACAAATGAGTATTTCGGAAGCTGGGCTACGGGAACTCCGGTGGAAGTGGCCAAGCATCTGGATAATCTTCACGCCACATTTCCCGGCAAGCCAGTGGTTATTTCCGAGTACGGATACTGTGCTTGCACGGAAGACCGTCCGGAAGGCGACGAGCACAGGATCGAAATTCTTCGGTCCCACGACGTGGCTATTCGCTCCAAGGACTTCGTGGCCGGCGCCATTTTCTTCTGCTACAACGACTACCGGACGCATGTTGGTTATAGCGGCGTGGGCGCACTGAAGCAAAATGTTCACGGCGTTGTGGATCTTTGTGGAGCACAAAAGGCTTCTTACGAAGTGTTGCGGCGGGAATCGAGTCCAGTCGAATCCTTAACTCTTGAAAACCACTTGAACACCTTCAAACTGCGGCTGCGGACACGCCATGATGTTCCCGCGTATACGCTTCGGGGCTATAAGCTCAGGGGAACTTTCTATGGGGGAGGCGACATTCCGATCGAGCGACAAGAAGTAGAGCTTCCGGAAATCGCTTCGGGCACGGAAAAGACTGTCGAATTAACTTTCAGCCAATCCGGCGTACCGCTCCGGATCAAATTTGATGTTTTGCGACCCACCGGTTTTTCGGCCTATTCCCGGGACTGGAAACCGTAAGTCACGTAGGGTTTGCTGAAAAAACACGCACACGCAACAGCGGGTCTTTGATAAGAAGCGCGGTTTTGACAGTTCGTAAAGGCACTCCACTTGCAGTTAGGAAGACTGACTATGCGGAGACTTCTCGTTGGGCTTATCTGCTTTTTCTCTGTGCCGCTGAACGCAGGGCAGCGAGATAACTTCTCAGCGTGGTTTGTCGATTCGCTGGCGAAGGTCTTTCCAGACAGTCCGGCAGCAACATCAAAACTCGAACCGGCTCTGGTATCAGCCCGCAACGGCCACGTGAGTCTGCAGGTCGCGTTGCGGTCCCAATCACATCAAATGGCACACGTCCGCATTATTGCTCCGCGCTTCGGGGGAGCGGCGCTTAAGGTCCAGACTTACCGCGTAGGAACCGTGAACGTAAATTCCCACCCTACCGACACACCCTTGGACGAAGTGGTGCGATCGGAAGTGGGTCTATATCCCGATCCCTTGTTTCCGCTAGAGGAGAAGATCACCTTGGAGGCATCCCGCACCGAAACACTATGGGTTTCCGTATTCACGCCGGAGAGCACCCGGCCTGGGATTTATCGGGGCGTGGTTGAGATCGACGCCGGGAAGCAGAAGTTAAGGCTGCCCTTTCTTATAGAAGTCTTCGCTGCAACCGTGCCGAAAGAACAAAAGCTCTGGGTGACGAATTGGCTCTGGTTCGACCGTGAGCTGATGGCAAAGCACTATCCACAATTGAAGTCCAATCCGGATCGCTACTGGAAAATATTGGAGAACATAGGGCGGACGATGGCGGAGTACAAACAAAATGTTGTGTTTGTTCCAGTGCGGACGCTGGCTAAAGCGCAACTGGCGGACGGTGCAGTGCAATACGATTTCGGGTTAGTCGATCGCTGGATTGAGATTTTCGACAAAGCCGGGATGGCGCGCATGATCGAGGGTGGCCACTTGAGCGGACGGCTCGGAGGCGGATACGACTCGCCCTATGTGATCCCGACGGATCTGGTCGAAAACGGCCAGATAGTGAGGAAGGAACTACCGGCGGACGATCCCCGTGCAGAACAGAATCTCCGGGAGTTCTTGTGGCAACTTCGCAATCACTTGAAAGAGAAAGGCTGGCTCAACCGTTACGTCCAGCACGTTCACGACGAGCCGCATGGAACGGAGATGCCTGTATACAGGCGCTTCGTCCATATCGTCAGTGAGGAATTGCCGGGCGTGCCGACGCTGGACGCCATAAGCCTGCGCGAAGATATTTTCGCGCAAGAGGAAACCACGATTTGGGTGCCTAAGCTCGGCACATTTGATGAAGGGTTGGATGCAATTGCAGCGCACAAAGCGCGTGGAGGGCAAAGTTGGTATTACATCTGCCTGGATCCGCGCGGCAGATACCTCAATCGGTTTATCGACTATCCGACGCTAAAGGTACGGCTCCTGCCCTGGCTTAACTATCGGTACGGGCTTACTGGCTACCTGCACTGGGGCGGGAATTTCTGGACGGATCGGCCATTCGAGAATGTGCAACCAGATTGGGGCGGAGGGTTCTTCCTTCCCGCCGGTGATGACGCCATCGTATACCCCGATCCGGAACACGACGGCGTGTTCGTATCGCTGCGCCTGGAAGTGATGCGAGAGGGTATCGAGGATTACGAATTGCTAATGGAATCTGCTCGACGCGCGCCAGAACGCAGCGACGCACTGGCGCGAAAGGCTATACCTACTTTCACCGGTTACGTAAGAGATGTGAGTCAGTTTCGAAATTTCGAGCGCGAGCTGCTTGTGTTAGCAACGGAGGCACAGAAGGAAAGATAATCCAGTGGGAGCTCCTGCCGAGTTTTTTTTCCCATGATTGGGGGGGCATCTCAGAAGCAGCCACATCAAACAGCAACCCCAACGGACGCTTTCTTGAGACGAATCGTGGCATTGTTGATCATCGGGCGCGCCCAGAAGCCAACGCTGAGGAGAAACCCAAACGTAACATACAGAAATGCCAAGCCACTGCGCAGTCCCGCATAGTCTCCGATGCGGCCAATGATCACCGGCACCACGGCACCGCCGATGATTCCGGTTCCCAAAATGCCCGCGAAAGAGCCGTGGTACTCCGCGACAGAATTGAGTGCAAGCGACACCACGATAGGCCACATCACCGAAGCAAACAGCCCGATGGCTGGAAAAGCAATTACGGAAACCGTTGCTGGTCCAAACAAGGCCGCAGAAAGACAGAACAGGGCTCCCACGCAGGCACCGCGGAGTACCTTGCGGCTGTCGAATATCTTCAGCAATAACATCCCCACCAGACAACCGGCCGTGAGCAAGCCCCAGAACCAGGAAACCGCAGCCGCACCCGCGGTATGTGGATCAAATCCGTGATACTGGCGCAAAAAACTTGACATCCAGTCGGCGGTTCCTTGTTCGCAACCGACGTAAGCAAACATCGCCGCAAAGTAGAGCCACACAACCCGTTGGCGCGCCAGCGATCGGTACATGTCCAACGAGCCCGCGCGTTCTTCGTCGGTGTGCTGAACTTTTGGAAATTTGGAAACGAACAAAACGACCACCATCATCAAGGCGGAAACAGCAAAAATCCAGTAGATCGAAGCCCATGGCAATTCAGCTGGGGTCAGCCATCGCAAGATGCGCAAAACGATATTTTGATCAGCCGAACGATCCTTGAGGTTTAGCACCAGATAGGAGTAAATGCGCGGGCTAATAAATGATGCGCTGCCAAAAACCAATTGGGCCAAAGTCGAATTGAATGCGTAGTTTTCTTCCCCTCCGGCTACCCTTAACAGCGGGTTGATGGCCACCTGCAGAACCGCCATGCCTGCGCCGATGGTGAAGTAGGAAATGATTGCCACGCGGTACCCTGGGAATAAAGCGAAACTAAGCGATCCCAACGTCCCAGCCAAGAAGGCCAGCACCATGACAGGTTTTTCGGTGAATCGTTCCACCAAAAAGCCAGCGGGTATGGACATCACGCCATAAGCGATGAAGAAAGCGAATGCCAGAAATCCCGCCGCAGTCAGACTTACGTGAAAACTGCTGATGATGTCCGGCACAATGGGACCAAGAATATTGGTCAGCAAGGAGATGACGAAAAAAGTGAGGAAGACTAGGCCGACCGCGTAACGGCTTCTCGTCATAGACTGCCTTCTCCTCATCGTCCCGTTTGAGGTGCGGTCCAACTTCGCCGCGCTCTCACAGTCGACTGCGGCATGTTACGCAACGCCGACGATTGACAGAATGTGTCCCGCAAGAAAATGTTGCTCGAGACGGTTAATCAGGAAGCCCGGTTGACTCCCTGCTTGAACCGATGGTGCCACGCCCGCGCGGCGCCTATAAGATTGGCGTCCTCTCCCAATGAAGCCAATGCTAGTTCCGTCTTTTCATAAGGAACGAACCGGCAACCTTGGCGAATGACCTTGCGGATACCATCAAGAAAGAGCGTCGCACTCTTCATCACGCTGCCACCTAGCACGATCACGTCCGGCACGAAAAGATTTATCAAGTTAGCCAGACCCAGACCCAGGTAGTAGGCTTCGCGCTCCACAGCTCGCGCCGCCAACTCATCCCCGCGTTTCGCCAATTGGCAGATTTGTGCAGCGCTCAAACTTTCGGCGGAGCGTCGATCTCCCTCCGAATTCGCGTTAAACCATGCAGCCATCGCTGGCCCGGTCGCCAGCGATTCCCAACAGCCTCGATAACCACACGAACAATCCGGTCCCGATGGATCGATCACATGGTGGCTGATTTCAGGATGCGCCATATCCGCCCCGCGATAGAGCTGTCCATCCAATATAATTCCGCCGCCGATGCCCGTGCCCACCGTGACGTAAATCAACCGCGATTTCAATTTCCCCGCGCCCCAGCCTGCCTCGCCCAACGCTGAAGCGTCGGCATCGTTTTCGAGAGCGACCGTCACGTTGAATTCGCGCGCCAAATCGTGCACTGGATTGTTTCCCTGCCACCCCGGCAATAAATCAACGTCCCCAAATGCTCCGCTGCCTGGATAAACCACTCCGGTGGAGCCTATTCCAATGCCGGAAATTTCCGCGCCGGCATCCTTCGAAGTTCGGCGCAGCATATCAATTATTCGCGCAAGTCCTTTGGCGTATCCGCCTGTGGCGTCGGTCGGAGACTCTAGCTTCGATAGCACTTTCCCGTTATCGTCAACTATTCCGACAGCTATCTTTGTCCCCCCGATGTCAACCGCGCCAATCACAATTTCTCCAATTGAATCTGATTTTCCCGTGCTCGCTGTCACCCGGTTAAGCCATGCTAGCTCTTCTCATTTGGCGAACCTTTTTCTTCCGTAAACAAACCATACTCGCCTTCGACGATAAAGGAAGAATAACGAAACGTGTCGCTGTCCACTCCAGAGAGCCGCGCCAGCTTTTCCGCTGCGAGTTGCGCCGGAATAATGTCAATCAGGAATTGCCAGCCGGGCGGCACGCTCGGCAACTGAAACACAAGGTCACCCGCGTCCTGCGGGACATTCTGGCCGATCAGCATCACGGCAGCACCCAGTTTCCGCAGGTCCCGAGCCACCGCCAGGTCTTGTCCGCGCATTCGTTCCGCGTCGATCCACATTCCGAATCGCGCGCCCGCCGCAATCATTTCCTGCGAACCGTGGCGAAATCCGCCCGTATTCAATGCCGTCGCAGGCGATTTCACGCCTTCTTCCCAAAGCAGCCGCGCTTCCTGGCAGCTGCCGCTGCTGCATCCGCGCCCTAAGAAATAAGTAATGGCTCCGGGCGCAAACCAGGTCGCGTCTGCAATCTGCGTCTGCCAGGCCGGAATGGCCGGCGCCGTCCTTTCGACGACGCGGGAGAGCGAGGTTGCGAGAGTGGCATTCCAGGAGCCGACAACGGCACTCGCAAGAATCCCGACTGTCGCAGCCAATGTGGAATAAGTATTGACGGAAATCGCGTGGTCCATCTCGATGGGAACCACAATGGAAATCTGCGCCTCTTTTGCGAGTGGCCCGTCATTCGAATTGGTGATGCCAATAACGGTCACGCCGCTGTTGCGAACTTTAGCGAGCAAATTGACAATTTCCACGCTGCGACCACTGCGCGAAATTACGATCATTGCTGAGTCCGGCGGAATAGCGGCGAACTCCAGCAACTCGGCTGCGTCATACAGATAGACCGGGCTGGCGTCGAGGTTGAACAGACTTCCGGCACATAATGCCGCGTGCCAACTGCTGCCGATTCCAGTCAAGTAGACGCGGCGAGCGCTGCGGATTGCGGTCGTCGCCGCGTCCAAAGCGGGCCAGCCTGCTCCCAAAAGAAAGTCGATGGTCCGCTGTAATTCGTTGGGCTGACGAAGGATGTCGCGCAAAAAGTGGGTCATAGGTTGAACCGGAGAGCGCTGATCCTTGCTACTTCTCTGCGGGCGTGATGACGATGCTGCGGTAGGCTACATGGCCTTTTTCACTACCTTGAAGATAAATAGGCCCCGGCAATTCTTCATGGCTGTCTAACGCGCCGCCCGTGATGCCCGGAATTTCCTTGTTATCGATGATGGTCTGGCCGTTTTGGACGACGGTGATCCAACGTCCAAGCAGAGTGATATCGAAACTCTGCCATTCTCCCGGCTTGCGAGGCAGTTCCGGCGTTGGGGCTAAGAACCCATACACACCGCCCGTATGGTGGCTGGGCGGTTCCTCAATCGAGTCTGTTTCCACCTGAACCTCGTACCGACCACGCAAATAGACGCCACTGTTGGAATTCGCGTCGCACTTGAATTCCACGTGCAACTTGAAGTCTTCGAATTTCGCATCGTTGATCAATTCAGGACCGTTGCCAGGACTTACCAAGTTCCCGTCCTCGACTTTCCACCCCGCCGTCCTCGTTGTCGTTGTCGTTGTCGTTGTTGTCGCTGTCGCCGTTGTCGATGTCGACGTCGTTGTCGTTGTCGTCGTCGTCGTTGTTGTACCGGTTCCTTCCATCCTCCATCCGGTCAGGTCCTTCCCGTTGAACAACGAAATCGGCTTCCCCCACTTCGGGGAACTTTTTGCCTTCAACTCCGGCGCCCGCTCACCGGTCCATCGCCAAGGAGTTCCGTCCGGCCCAGTCGTAGTCCCAGAAAGCGTGTTTCCTACGAGCGTTCCTTCGAAAATCATATCGTCACGCCTCTCCTCTTCCTCCTTGGGAGAAACGAAAGTAAGGCGGCCATTCGACAGCGCTACTTTGGGAAGCGGCCGTGCGTTTCCCCAACGACTCACCATCTGTGCCTTCAATTGCCCACCTTCCTGGCGAAGTTCCAACCACGAGGGATATTCCCGATCTGGCGCCTTTAGCGTCAAATCCCATCGGCCCAGGAAAGCTTCCACGGAATCGGCTGAAGGCGAGGAGGAGCTTGTCTTGGATTTTACGTCCTGCGAATACGCCCGGGCGGACAGCAACAGGGTGACCGCTGCAAGCACGCATACAATCTTCTGAAGTTTCATAGAACTACGGATCCCCTCTCTGGAGCTAAATAGCGGCTTGCTGATCCATCGCACTTCCATCCCGCTTCGCAGTCGCGCCTTGTCAACCCGCGCCTTAGGACTTAATCGTCTGCGAAACGGAATCCCAATACACCGGGCTCTTCCGATAGTAAGACTCGTTCGCCATGTGACAGCCGAGCGCTGCATTGTGGCCGAACACGATGTCCTGCACGACTGGTTTCCGAGACCTGACGGACCGGAAGAAATTCCAGAGATGCGGCTTCAGATCGTCGTAGTCGTTTCCGCGCCAGGTTTCCGTCTCCGGTGCAGGCTCTTGCCCAGGTTTGGGGTCATGCTCCTCGTGCCACTGCTTGAAATAGGGATTCTTCAAGCGGCTCGGAAGTCCATAGCAGTAATAGCTAGGCGCCAAATCAATCCCGGCTTGCGGTGTGTAGCTCAGGCTGAACTCGCTCAGTTCCAGGATGCCCTTGGAGCCCATGAACCGCGTAACTTCCGCCGTTTCCGTCCCCAGCGTCAAGCGCATGTACACCGGGATGTTTGCGTATTCAAACAGAACCGGGTGCACGTCGGGCGTATTGCGTCCGTCCTTCCAGCGATAAATCCCGCCAAATGCCGACGCGCGTTTGGGAGCTTCATTGATTCCCATAACAAACTGCATCCCGCTAAGCAGATGAACAAGCAAGTCGCCAGCTAAACCCGTTCCATATTCCTTCCAGCAACGCCACCGAGCAAAAAGATACGGGTCAAACGGTTTCTTTGGTGCCGTCCCAAGCCACGTATCCCAATCCAAGTTCTCTGGTGACAAGTCTGCGGGCGGCGGATATTCCCAGGCCCCGGTGGGATCGTTGCGGCCCAAGCTTCCTTCAACAAGGCTCAACTCTCCGATGGCGCCGCTTGCCAGAAGCTCCTTTGCTTTTGCGCACAGGACCGAGCTCGTCCGCTGAGCGCCTATCTGCACGATGCGATCCGTCTTCTTTGCCGCCGCGACCATGGCCACGCCGTCAGCCGCGCTGTGCGACATGGGCTTCTCGCAGTACACATCCTTCCCCGCGCCCACGGCATCCACAACGACCTGTTTGTGCCAATGGTCGGGAACCGCGACAACGATGGCGTCGATTTCTTTGTCGTCGAGCAACTCTTTGTAGCGTCTGGTCGTCTTTATGGGTTTTCCGACAATCTCCTTCGCCAGTTCGTGACGGCCGTCGTAAAGGTCGCAAGCGGCTGCGCACTCGACGCCCGGAAGCTGAATGGCGGTTGTCAGCAGTCCGGTGCCCTCCATGCCGACTCCCACAATTCCAAAGCGAACTTTGTCGCTGGCGCCTGTCAATCGAGGCAAAGCGACCAACGGATCAGGCTCCAGCAGAATGGCGCCGCCGGCCAGCGAAGCACCAGCTACTCCTGCACTCCTCTGTAAGAACTCGCGTCGCGAGTAATTGGACTTGGTCATACCGTAAACTCCTTTGGCGTTAGATCATCAGGTCGATGCAACTCGCTCAGAGTCATCCTGCGAATCTGGAATGTCATGAAGCCGCTTAATGAAACCGGTTTCAGAGTGCCCCTTTTTGTATGCTCTCTCTCTCCTCGTCGTCAAGTTCTTTTTCTCTTCCGTTTAGCACAGCCCTACCGAGCCCGCGCGGTCGACCGCCGTACCACCAGTTCTGTTTCCAAATAGTAGTCCGCGCCTTTTCGCCGTTTCAGCTTCAGCATCCGATCCAAAGCCTCGAAGGCCGTCGCTCCTACCCGCTCCCGGGGTACGCGTATGGTCGTCAGCGGCGGCCGTGCCAGGAACGCAAATGAAATATCGTCGATGCCGATAACGGAGATGTCTTCCGGGATCCCCGCGCCCGCCTCTTCCAGTGCGCTCATGGCGCCCAGAGCGATCAGGTCGCTCCCGCAAAAAATCGCCGTCGGCTTATTCGGCGTTGAAAGAATCGCGCGTACCGCTGAGGCTCCAGAATCGATCCGGTAAGTACTGCTGATCACCGGCAACGGGTTGAGGTCTCTCTTTTGCAGTCCGGCAACCAGTGCGTCCTTAATCGTGATGGCCGTCCGGTTGTCGTCCGGTCCGGCAATCACTGCGGCGCGGCGGTGGCCGAGTCCCACGATGTGCTCGATGGCCTGCTCGATTCCCCGCTGATAATCGATCGAAATCGTGCTCACCAGCTTCTCCGCCGGGCTCACGTTGCAAAACACCACGCCAATGCCCGCGCTGACGAGTTCCGACGCCATGCTCTTGTCGATCGAGGAAGTCATCACCGCGACTCCCCGCACGTCGCTTTCGATCAGCTTCCGTAGGATGGATTTCGTCCGCGCTTGGTCGTATTGCGTGTTGCAAAGCAGTACGTCGAACCCGCGGTCCCAGGCCGCCGCTTGGAATCCCCGAATCATTTCCGGGAAATACGGATTGGCAATCTCCGAGATCACCAGCCCGAACAAATCGCTTCGCCCCGTGGCCAGCCGCCGGGCGTGAACGTTCTTGAAGTACTTCATCTGCCCGACGACTTCCAGGACGCGCCTCTGGGTCTCCACCGAGATGTAGTGAGTCTTGTTGAGGACGCGCGAAACCGTGGCGGGCGACACTCCCGCGCGTTTGGCCACTTCCCTCATCGTGTGGCCCATCCGTTTTCCTCCGTCCCAAGCGAGTCTGCTGCCGGCCTGACGCCGCTGTAGCGTTCCAACCCAGGCGTTGGACCTGACTGGGAAACCGCTTTCAGCGAGCGATTTTCAATCCGACACAACCTATCACGATTTCGCCCCCCCAGACTACGGCCATCGAAAAACCAGATTCACCGCAGAAAAATGACTTGACAAGCCTCCGCCACCACTGATAAACGAGTACCAAGTAACCGGTTTCCGAAACCGCTTGCATAAACCGCCTCATCGGCGTTTTGCCGGTGATGCGAGCAGCGGCGAGAATTTCAACGCTTCGCTTGGGCGGCGAAATAGAGGGTGACAGCAGTATCCTTGCTGCCGCCAATTGCATCGAAGCTGTGGTTTTGCATGGTGCGTCGTCGAGGTCGGCCACATCAGGCCGAACATTTAAAATAGTTCCCCAACACCCCGGGGTGCCGTTACTGGTGTAATTCGACTCGGCGGGAGGCAAGAGAATGCGTTACGTATCTGGTCTTCAAAGGTTTATCGCTGTAGCTTTTCTGGTGTTCTTTTTCGCAAGCACGGCTTTATCCCAATCTGACCGTGGCACCATCTCCGGCACCATCCTCGATTCCACTGGTGCCGTGGTGCAGGGCGCGACCATTGTCGCCACCGGTGCCAATACCGGCGCTGTTTACAGAACGAGTTCTACCGATACCGGAGCCTACCGGATTTCCGATATGCAGCTCGGCGCTTACAACCTCACGGTTACGGCGCCGGGCTGCATATCGGAAATCCGGTAGGCTCCGGTATCGGTAGAACTCGTTCTGTACACAG
>Ga0207078_1091_pt1 | contig 13617 bp, 13 predicted proteins | sample Alteio_BWMinHeat_60_FD_153579 | JGI IMG/M metagenome (GOLD analysis project Ga0207078, IMG submission 153579) | Enriched cells from forest soil in Barre Woods Harvard Forest LTER site, Petersham, Massachusetts, United States -... | ecosystem: Environmental > Terrestrial > Soil > Temperate forest >... | reverse complement strand
AAGCTCTATTCATAAATCGGCTTCATATTTTCTACTTAGTTAATTGCTGCGCACGCCAATGTAACAGTGGATGCCTGCTAACGCGTTCGCAAAAATCTTCATTATCACTAATTAATTCTGGATGTATCTCACTATGCTTTTGTAGTTGCTTTAAAAATTCAATTTCATTTTTTCTAAATGGCAAAACAATACTAAGTGAAGATTTGCATTCATCTACCATTTTTTTTGCCCATTTCTCAATGGCTGGAAATCGTGTATCTGGAGCCTCACTTTCTTTTAAAACAGGAAGTAATTTATCACGAATGTCTTTCACAGAAAATTTTACCTTGTCTATTGTTATTTCCTGCCACCCCTGTTTTCTCATGCCAGCAAAAACAGTAAAGGTCAGCCTAAGTTTCTCAGCATCGAGTGGCCACTTGGTTAATAATTGATGACTATCAAATAAATCACGACTAACTTCTCGTTCTAATAATGCATTCAATTTTCCAGCAGCTAACTCGTGAATATCGAGTACTTTTGCCTTTGTTTCCTTAGGCCAAACAGGCGAGGAGCGCCACATGGTCTCCCACAATGGCATTCGATAGATATAATTGAGATCAAGCTCAAGACGACCTTTAGTGCCCATAACACTTTTGTAAATTAACACCGTTTTACCACCAGCATGATTACTTGGATTACGGTGCAACTCATATTGACGTTTTTTACATATATCAAGCAAGATCGCTTCAAGTTCCGGTTTTTCTTGCTGCATGATACTTCTATCAACTGCACCAATATAATTAAAATCAAGATCAACAGATAGTCTTGGAAATTGATCAGTACAAAATAAATTAATTGCGGTACCACCTTTCAGCGCTAATCGATCAGATAAATATTGCACCGACATAAACTCTTCTAATAGGTCTAGCAAATGATAAACCTTTTCTATCATTTCAGGGCGATATCCCCTACTTCTTGCTTCTTGTTTTAATTCTTGATCAGATATTCTCAACATCAGGTTCTTCCCATGTTCGATTTATAATTGAAAGCGGAACAATCAACCGCCATTTTTCAATGTACTTTCCCCCGCTACGTTGATTACGGTTCATATAATGTGGCTGTTTAGATAGATGAATTAAAAGTTTTTGTATCTGCTTTTCATCCACTGCAAAATGGCTGGGGCGTTGCTCTAGAAAAAATCCTAGCTTGGCAATCGTAGTTGAATTTTTCAAAAGCACAGCATACTCAATAACCTTGTCCACATTAATCCTCGTAACATTGTCAAGCGACCGCCAGATTTCCTCCCAACCGCCTCCTAAATCTGGCCGATCAAGAACATCTACAATGGTACGCTCTAGACAAGTCAACTTGATTGACATGCCATTACGATTAATTTCTTCAATACCAAAATCAGCATTTCCCTTTTGTATTAACATTTTTGGTGGAGAAACAGAACGAAGCCGTTGTGCTTCGTAGGTAAACGGTAATATCTGTCGCTTAGATAAGAAAGTAAGCTCACTAAATGTTGTATAGGCGATGCCATGTAACTCTAATGCAGTATGATATGCAATGACAGCATCCAGGCTAATCTTGCTTGCTAAAAGATAAGGATCAACCCAGTGCTCTTTACTAAACATGGGTTTGACGGCATAAAGAAACTTGCGGATATGAATAAGGTTTCCTGTCTTTTGATGATAGCTTAATTGTTGCCGCCAACTCTCAGGACGATCAGTCCCCAAAGATGCCATAAAAGCAGCAAATTCTTCATAGCGAAAGACTGGATGGGAAGCAAAAAATTCTTTAACCTTCATGTATGTCACTTTATAATCAAAGTATATATTTATTATATATTTTAAATACAATATGTCAAGTAAATACTGATTAAATCCAGGTGAATTAAAAATACAATTCATTTATCCCCATTTGTCATATATATCCCTGTAAACGTCACATTTACCCTGTAAAAGTCACAATACAATGTATTTCTACCCTGTAGATGTCACATTAATACCCTGTAAACGTCACATCTAACCCTGTAGACGTCACACGAAGCCCTGTAGACGTCACATTTAATTTATATATATTCATATATTTCAACCAGATAGAATAATTAAACATATTAAACTATCTAAACAAAGAACAAACAGTTTAGTTTGTTTTATTTAATAAATACGGACAAATAAATTCTTTAACTTATACAAAAGCATATGTTATGCTTACTCACAATATGGTGTTTCTAAATAAGGATGTTATGCATGACAAAGATCATCGTCAACGCTACACATAAAGGTGGCGAAGGCAAAACAACTAATTCTATTATGCTAGCTGAATATGCTGCGCTAGTACTTAAATTAAGAACCTTAATCATCGATTTAGATCCTCAAGCAAACTTTTCTGGCCGATACGCAAAAATGGAATATGATCCTGCATATAAAGGCGGCAAGATACCACCATTGCACCCAGATTATGAGCCTGAGACCGATAAAGATTGGAATGGTAGAAGTGGCATAGCTAATATTTTTTACGGCGAAGAAGTTATTCCATATCCAACAGCCATAACTAATTTGGAGTTATTACCCGCACACTCAATGAAATTACAGGAAGCTGAAGCTGTTACAAAAAATGAAGTCTTAGAAAAAGTTCATTTACAGTTAAAACGTTTCCTCGACTTAGAAGGTGTTAGAAATAACTATGACGTTATTATTATTGATACACCTCCATCAAAAGGTCCTCTCACAATTGCTGCCATTAAGGCTGCTACTCATTTAGTAATCCCTGCGCAAATGGAACAATTTTCTATTGAAGGCATTTATGGAATGTTGCAACTATGGAAACAAGAATCATATAGTAGATCAAAAGACAATCAAATCATACTTGTTGGTATACTTCCTAACCAAATTCGCGATGTTAAAATACACAAAGAGTTTTTAGCCGATTTAAAAGCAAAAGAGAACACAGGTAAATTCTTAATGCCTGTCGCTATTAAGAAACGGACGATTTATACCGAGATATTAACAGAGGAAGCAAACCCAAAAAGTATTTTTGAACTACCCGCGAGCAATGTTGCTCGTATGGAATATGAAGCTGCGTGTAAATTTATTATGGAGAGGGTATTAAATCATGGCTAAGAAAAAAGTATTTTCAATTGGCACAGCATTATCGCAAGGTTTGGAAGATACGATTGAGTCAGCACAAAATCACTCAAGTGAATTAAGGATCGATGTTATCCCAATTAGAAAAATTGAATTGGATCCGGCAAACCCAAGAGATTTAGTACTCAGTATAACGGACGTTCAGAATGGCATTAGTGACTATGATAACGAGCGAAAGCGTAAATTAGCAGAGCTAGAGTCTCTGCAAAGCATTACAAATTCCATCAAGACACAAGGAATTATTAATCCTATTACAGTTTATAAGTACGGCGAGAAATATCGATTAATTGCAGGGGAAAGAAGAACACTCGCTTCTGTCTTAGCTGGAAAAATAGATATACAAGCTAAAATTTTGGATGATAAACCTGATGAATTGAAAATTAGTTTATTGCAATGGATAGAAAACGTTGAAAGAAGTGATCTGTCTCTTTGGGAAAGATTAAGTAATTTTGAGAAAATTGTGAATGCATATGCTCAATCCAAGGGCATGCAAATAACTCAGGTATCAATCACGGAATTAAGCAATTTGATTGGCTGTGTCAAATCCCATGCAATGAATTATAAGGCAATTCTCAATGCTGATAGCGAATTAAAACAGTTAATTTTTGAAAATAAAATTAAAAATTTAGAAAAGGCGGCATTAATATCAGATATTCAATCTAGTGATGTTAGACATCAAGTTGTAAATGCTTGTATCGCTGGAGCGACTCTGAAGCAGTTAAAAACTATTGCTGAGCAAAGTGCTAAAAAGCCAGCGCTTATGAAATCTGTTGAAAGAAGAGGCCGTCAGACAACGTCGGTTAATTTTGGTGTTACTAAGAATATCAATGTTGCAAAGATTGTTCTCGAATCACTTTTAAACAACAACGAATTAGCCCATTTAACAGCGTCATTTAAAAATATCGATCGGAATGATCACCGTGTTGTATCTGAAACATTTAAGAAATTATTAAAGTCCTTAGAAAAACTTCACGCATAGAGAGATACCCATGTCTAACAAAGTAAAAATTAGTTTTGTTATACCAGAGAGTTTGCAAAAAGACCTTAGAGAAAAAATTGTGATTGATGGCTATACCTTAAAAGGAAAAAGCCAATGGGTTGCTGAGGCTGTGGAACGCTTGCTTCAGATCAATAGCTATATTGATCTCGTTAAAGTAAATGATGTCATGCATGGATTTGAGAAATTTGAATCCATTTTGGTGGACAGAAAGCTTAAAGTTCAACTCGATGAATCAGTAATTGCTATTAGAAAAAAATACCCTGAAATAGATGGAGTCCAAAGTCGAATTATGAGAACCGCCATTTTACAAAGGCTTTTATAATCAAAAAGTTCAGTCACTGAACTTTTTATTAACTTATTGAAAATTAAATATTTTATTTAATATAGATAAGTAAAATAGGTTAAGAAAATGGCTAAGTTTTAAGCAAAAAATGTTCCACAGGGAACGTTGAAGCAGATTTAATGGATAATTGAAATGTGACGTTTACAGGGTAATTATGGAAAGAAAAACGGAAAATAAGGAATTGCAGTCGACAAAAGCGTTTGAACTTAAAAAGCATGTCGCTGTCATTCATTCAAGTAACAAATTGAGTTTGTTGCAACGCAAAATAGCAAACGCTCTCCTTTTTAATGCCTATTCAAAATTGCAGGAGAAGGATGAACATGTCATTCATATAACAAAATTATGTGAAATTATTGGTTATGACAGTAAGGACTTTAAAAGGATCAAAAGAGCTTTGGTGAATCTTTTATCGACTGTTCTCGAATGGAATTTAGTGGATGGGGAGCGTTTGGACTCAGAAGGTATTTGGAATGCTAGCTCTATTATTGCGGATGCTAGTATTGATGGCGCGATATGTACGTATTCATATAGTAATAAAATGAGAAAACTTTTATATCGACCAAACATGTATGGCCGTCTTGATATGTTTGTCCAAGCAAAGTTTCAGTCTGGGTATGGATTGGCGCTTTATGAAAACTGTAATCGGTTCCAAGACATTGGTCAGACTCCGTGGTTTGATTTAGAAAAATTCCGTAAATTGATGGGTGTTGAAGACGGCAAATATAAAATTTTTCGCGATCTTAAAACGCGCGTATTAGATAAGGCTGTGGAAGAAGTTAATAAATATTCTTCTCTTATAATTAATCATCAGCTACGTAAGCAAAATCGTCAGGTTACGTCTATTCAGTTTTTGATAAAAAAATCGAATGTTATTTCCATCAGCAAGCATATTGAGGATACTATTTTAGATGGAGATTTATCGGAAATTCTGAGATCAGGATTTGGTTTTTCCTCTAAACAGATAAATGAAGTAACGGAGTTATACGACAAAGAATATATCATAGAAAAAATTGGTCTTATTCGGTCATCATCCAGTTTTAAAAATGGCAAAGTTAAAAATCTAGCTCGATATTTACTTTCAGCGCTGCGTGATGATTATCAAGCGTCTAAAGGAAGTACCGAAATAAAGAAGATGAATACTCCGTTAGATGGAAATGAATCCGGCAAACAAGTTCGTGAAGATCAGGTAAAAACGATTGAATTTAGGCGATTCCAAGATAAAGCCTTGTTTTCTTTATTCGAACAACTTACGGAATCAGAAAAAAATTCTCTTATTAAAAAATTTGAAAAATTTCTCGGTAGATCTGTATATAGGGATGTTTATACGCGTGATGGACTAGATAATATGCTAATTCAAGAGCAATTATGTATTTACCTAAAACAGATAAATCATCCTTTTTTGTTAAAACTGCCAACAAAAGAAACTTGGCTAAAGGAATATGTCCCATAGCAAAACACATATCTAGTTGAGTAGACCCGCTAAATTACCTTAGCGGGTTTACTCACCTCTAATTATGTAGCTATAATTCATTTGCAGACGAAAACATTCTAACAATATTATTATCCGCATTTCGTTTCGATGTAGCGATTGCTGTCAACAAAATACAGCATGCTAAAGTGCCAAGCAACCCATATAAAGTTGTTTCGGTTATTCCAAATAACCATAAACTGATTGCAGCACCAATACCCATCATTCCATAGGTACGAATGACCATTCCACTACTGCTAGCGTATCGGTCCTCCAAACCAATTCTATCAATCAGTGCTAAAGCCAGGATTTCATAGAAAAATGCCGAACCAAACACAATTAGTAAAAAGAAAATTTGGGTGGCCATATTTGTTAACGGCTGCATAAATCCGCGTAAAAATGGCGAAGAATTAAAACATGCATGTTTGCAATGAAGGCGCGCAATTCCTTGTGGATTACGCGCTTCTTTTTGAGATTTAAAGATTGGTCAATTCAAGGTTTTTTCTTGTATAACGTCTTAGCTTAGTGAAGTAATGATCTTCGAGCGCCAACGCCAGATTGCTGATGAAGTTGACTAAATGCCAGGCTGCTTCATCGGATATCTCCTCAGGCAAAAGTTCTATCAATTTCGTGTCTATCATGGCCGCTGCTCTTCTGATTTAGCATGTTTAGTTGTTTTCCTGTTTTCACGCGATACTTTTCTTTGTGTGCTTTCCTCCATTGCTTCTTTGAGTCGATAGGACTCAGCATCAATATTAATAATCTCTGACCGGTGAACGAGCCTATCGATAAGAGAAACGACACAAGTTGCACTTGGAAAGATATCGCGCCACTCAGCGAATGGTTTGTTAGTGGTGATAATGGTGGATTTCTGGTGATAGCGGCGAGAAATAATCTCGAACAAGAGATCAGCATACCGGTTGGAGTAGGATAAATATCCTACCTCATCAACGATAAGTAGTTTTGGAGTAGTATAAAATTTTAATTTTCTCTTCAGTGCCAAATCACCATCCTGAGCGGTAAGATCACCCAACATGTGCCCTGCTGTGGTAAACAAAGCGGTTTGGCCATGGATAATGGATTGATAAGCAATATTTTTTGCAATCATGGATTTGCCAACGCCATTAGGCCCGCAGAGAACAATATTCATGGCTTCATTCATGAATGATAAATTCATAAATTCTTCGATGGCCTGGCGATCAATTTTTTTAGGCCAATTCCAATCAAAATCTATAAGTGGTTTAAAGCGCCCAACACGTGAAGATTTCAAGCGAGTTTCAAGGCTCGACTTCGAACGTTCATCTTCCTCCCATTGCAACAACTGAGTGACCCAGTCGTTATTGCACACTTCATCCCAATGTGCGATCAGTCCAATAAGTTTTAATGATTTTGCTCGTTGTAAGAGGACATCAGTTGTCATGATTTTTTCTCCTCGCCCGTTGTGTGTAATTGATCGTATGATTCAAGTTGATGAGGACGAATGACCAGTTCACGGACACGTTTATCATCAGGTAATGTGACACTGATCGGTGGTGGCAGATGTCGTTCTTCCCGCTGCTTTTCAAGGCTCGTACGCACAGCATTAGGATGAGGAACGCCTTTAGATAAAGCAATGTTAATGGCTGCATTTAATTCACTTGCACCGTAGTCGTCAAGCAACTGTAATAATTGTGCAACGATCGAGCCGATGTTGTACCCACGTTCTGCTGCCTGGACGAGCAGCATTTGACTGGCAGGAGAAGCGGCCCTTAATCGATCTTGCCCGCGATGTTTTCGAGCGTGTCTTTTACTGGTCGCCAAATTTGCAATATGTGTTTCATCTTCAATTTGTTGTCCTTTATCAAAACTACGCGGATGTTGCGCAATGAGATTTGCGACACCATCTAAAATAGTAACGGTAGAAAGTGTTGCGCATACTGTTACAATGCGGCGTGTATACGTATGTGGGACTGAGTAATCATTTAAATCAAACCGTGCATACGGCGTTTTGCCAATTCTCACTTCGGAACGCTCATGTGAAGGATAGGGATTGTCCGGGAGCTTTAATAATTTAGGTTGTTCCTCTAAAAAAGCTTCTTTAACAGATAAGCTTTTGTCTTCTGGACAAGGTCTCTCTGAAGCTATACCATTGCACCATTCCATCGCTTGTATATTCAGATCGTCAATGTTTTTCCAAGTCCTTGCCGCAAAAAAATTATCACGTACATAACGTATTGCTCGTTCCACGCGTCCTTTTTCATTTCCTCGCGCAACTGCAACAGGCCGCGGCTCGTAACGATAATGCGCAGCAAATTCAAGCAAGACCGGATTAAAACGGACCGCATCGCCTTGACGTTCTAGGACCGCGCTTTTAAGGTTGTCATAAAGCAGGACACGGGCCACCCCTTGAAATTCAAAGAACGCTGCTTCATGTCCTCGCAAAAAATTGGCGGTTTGTTGATTGAGATAAAACCGCAAAAAGATTTTGCGCGAATAAGAGAGCACCATCACAAATGCCATCAGTGGTCTTCTTGCTTTGCCAATATCAACATGACCAAAATGGGCCCAATCTACTTGTGCTTCTTCCCCTGGCAATGTTCTTAATCGCAAATAAGCTTCAGCAGATGGTCGCGGCCGGTAGAGCGCTATCATATGGCGAAAGTGATCAACACCGCCTGGGTAACCGCGGCTTCGAACCATCTCATACAAACGACTGGCTGTTAGTTTCGGATATTTCGTTAATGTTTCTGTTATGAATGATAAATACCGGGTGATAAGTGATTCACGTTTAATAAAATCAGTTTTGGGAATGCCTGCTGCCGATAGAACTCTTCGTACCACACTGTGATGAACATGCAATTGACGCGCGATGGTGCCTACTCGCCATTTTTCAACATGATAGTAACGTAAAATTTTTGCTTCAATGTCATTTGATATTGTCATAAATGTTTTTCCCATCTTTTTTAATTAAGGACCAAGTGGCCAAGATGAGGGGCCATCGTTTACGTGATGGCGCAAAAAGCCATTTCGCAAGAAAAGCGAGACTGGGCCACCGCAAAAATGGCAGCGAGTGGTGCAAGTCCCTCGCAATGGGCCCTCATTTGGCCTGTCGGGAAGTACATCATTAGGAGGTAAAACGGGTGAACCCTGATCCGTCACTTTCTTCGCAGCGGCCTTTTTACGCGCACGATAGTGCCGCTGGCGTTGAGCATGTTTTAGTCGGCCTTTCAAGCTATGCTGATACTTCTGGTTGGCGATACGGTGGTTTAGTATTCGAGACTGCCCGGAACATGTTGATCCACAATAAATATTTCCCCTGTCGCATCGACTGCAGATAACAACAGGCAGAAGGCAGCGGGCACATGAAAATAAACGGGCGGTTTTCTTGGTCTTCTTCATCGGCGTTTTGTGCCGACGAAAACTGGATTTTTAGTTTAAAAATTAGGATAATTTGCCTGGGTCGTGTTGTGCGGTAATGGTGAGACGGCCAAGTCTTATACACCTTTACCTGCTTGTTTTCGCCGACCCACCTTTTTTACAAAATCATGTCGCGATTGTCACTTATTATTTCCTAAAGAGATTTGATTAAACTTAATTCACTGAGTCGCCATTTTAAGATGGCGACGAGGGCGGGTATTTTAGATATGGATTAGATGTTCGCTGTTTTTAAGCGAATTTAGATAGCCATCTACACTTGTAGATACTTGCTTGCAAGAATGACTTTCCAAAGTCGGGTTCTTCCACAGAACCCGTGTGTGTCCAGCAAAGGCTGGGTATTTCAGCAGGAGACTAACCTGCCCGGACAAAAATCAGAATCCGGTAACTTGAATAACAGTGCGGCGGGTGACCAAAGTACTGAAGCTTATTGACCAAGCCATATTTAGTATGGTGAGTGAACTATCAGGCCGTAAGAAAATGAACACAAAAGTTGGCCTCGAAATGGGTAATCCAAGAGTCGAGCCGTTAGGGGTTTGGCGAAGACAACAGGTACAAACGAATACTGATTGATACGTTTGTTACATCTTGGCGGGGTGTTTAGTGACAGCATGATAGTAAGGAATACCTAAGCAACTGGAGAAGCCTCGCTCGTCCCGAGAGAAATCCTCGGAGCAAGGTAAGTTCTATAACCGCGACACGGGAAATGAACTGAAAGACGAGCAAGGTGACGGATGGGTGTGTAGTAACTACGAAGTGAGGTAACACTCATGGAGTGAAGGCACCCTGTTGATAATAACGTTTCCAACAACATGTGAGGCAGTGGTGAAATGACAAAAGCACCAGACAATCTGCAAGAACTGAGAAGGAAAATATATGTTAAAGCGAAGGCGGAAACCCAGTGGAAATTTTGGGGGCTGTATGTTCATATTTGCAAGCTTGAAACACTGCAAGAATCGTATCGATTAGCAAAAAGCAACAAAGGTGCGCCAGGAGTTGATGGCGTTACGTTTGAAGACATAGAAAAGATCGGTATTAATAGTTACTTGCAAGAAATTCAAACGGAGTTGATAAAGCGAGAATACAAACCTGAGCGAGCAAAGGAAGTTAAAATTCCTAAGCCTGATGGGAAAAGTATGAGAATACTTAAAATCCCAACGATTCGCGACAGGGTTGTAGAGGGCGCAGTCAAACTCATACTTGAGCCGATCTTCGAAGCGGATTTTCAAGATGGGTCTTACGGATATCGCCCGAAACGCAAAGCAGCCGATGCAGTGAAAAGAGTATCAGAAGCCATTGTTAGTCAAAAAAGCAGAGTGATAGATTTTGATTTACGTGCTTACTTTGATACAGTGAGACACGATATTTTGCTGCGGAAAATTGCGACTCGCATTCAAGATAATGAAGTGCTTCACCTCATTAAATTGATACTCAAAGCGGGAGGCAAACGCGGACTGCGTCAAGGCGGTGTGCTTTCGCCCGTGCTTAGTAATTTATATCTGAACACGGTGGACTGTATGTTAGAGCGAGCAAAAGAAGTCACCAAAACAAATGGGCGATACAATTTGGAATATGCAAGGTGGGCAGATGATCTTGTGATTCTGATTGACGGCTTTAAGAAGCATGCAAAACTGTTAAAGACAGTTGAAATAAGGCTGCGAGAAGAACTAGCAAAACTGGATCTTACCGTTAACGAAGATAAAAGCAAGATCACAGATCTGACCAATCACGACAATAGTTTTACTTTTCTCGGATTTGAATTCAGGCAGAGAAAAACCGCAAATGGAAAGAACGGCGCCCGAAAGACACCGAAGAAAAAGGCAGTAAATAATCTGCGAGCAAAACTAAAGGAAACATTTATAGCGAAACGCGGAAGGCCGATTGCAGAAGTAGTAACAGTAATAAATCCTATCCTTCGCGGATGGGTGAACTATTTCAGGATAGGAAACTCCAGCAGATGCTTTAAAAATATCGAAGATTGGGTGCAGAAGAAAGTTCGCCGGCATCTTTACAAGGCTCGCCAGAGAACTGGTTTCGGCTGGAAAAGATGGAGTAGAGAGGAGCTGTACCGAAATACTGGTATATTTCATGACTATCAGATTAGGCACGCAACCTGACGAAATTCATCCAGACGAATAAGTCACATAAATTTTAACAAGAAGTTATCAAGAGAGCGTAGTGCGGTAAATCCGCAAGCTGCGTTCGAGGCGGCGGGAACTGGAAACAGGAAGGATGGTGAGGATTAAACGGGCACAAAATTGGAAACGATGGATACAGCCAAATTTAAACCTGCACTTTCACTGCGCCAGTTCTCGACCCTACGGTAGAAAACTTGAATAGTCGAATCAGTTCATACTTTTTCCTACGAAAAGAAATTGGTAATGATTATCTGCAGCTTCTGCAATTCTATTTAAACCACACACCATTTTTAAGAAGTGAAGATCCTAAACGAAGAAAGAAATCACCAACCGAAATACTGACCAATAAACCACACGATCATTGGTTGGAGCTTCTTGGATTCAAGCGTTTTAAACGCGCTGCATAAAAAAATATTGAGTTTTTAAAGAGCTGCGATGCAGCTGTGATTTATACCATCTGTTGGTAGGTTTCGTCACGCGATCTGCTACCCAAAACAAGGCCTTTTTGAACCATGCCGATTTCTTGTCCTAATTATTTTGGCGAGATAATAGAATGGTTTGGTTGGGCTATTGCGACATGGTCATTAGCGGGCCTTGCTTTTGCCATTTTTACTTTTTCTAATTTGGTACCAAGAGCACTTGCACACCATCGTTGGTATTTAAGTAAGTTTCCTAATTATCCCAAGAAACGACGCGCAATTATCTTTTGGCTGCTTTGATCATAGCAAAATAAGAAATCGCTTTATATCAGTAAAAAATTAAACCGGGTGCACTTTCATTGTCACTTGATCATTTAGCCGATTAAGTGATCCTTTCTCACGTTGTAAAGAAATACCCGCGGTCAATGTGAGTCGATACCGTTGTACTAGCATTGCAATAGCAATAGTTGCTTCCATTATCGCAAATTGTCTGCCAATACAAGATTGCGGCCCTTTACCAAAAGGCGTGTATAATGTTGCTTGGTCCTCGGTTAAAGGTGATAAAAACCGATTAGGGTCAAATGCTTCTGGATTGTACCAATATTTTTCGTTGCGCTGGTTTGTATAAGTGGGTATACAAGCGACATTCCCCTTTTTTACAGTATAACCATCAATTTCATCATCCGTTGGTGCACTACGAAGTATACCACTGAGTGGAGGCCATAATCGTAATGTTTCATTGATCACAGCACGTAGATAAGGAAGTTTATTTAAATCCTCATAAGTTGGGTCCTTTGAACCAATCATCGTTTTCACCTCAGCTTCGATTTTATCAGCGACTGAGGGATAGAGAGAAAGAAACATGCAAATATTGACTAATAGGCTAGCTGCGGTTTCATACCCCGCTATTAAAAAAACAGATACTTCTGAATTTATTCTTTCCAAGTTCTTAGCAGTCAACTGAGCTAAAGTGGAATGCCCGTATTCGCGAGCCAATTTTTTGATAAAATTGTCTCTTTTCACATTCTCGCTAAGTGATTGTCGAATAATATCATTACAGGTTTCAATTAACTGCGCTCTGTTTTTTTTGTACCTGAAGTAGAGTGGCATAGGAATGAGGCCAAAAAGCTTTACATAAGTGTACCACCTTGTAGGAAAAGCAAGATAATAAAGTTTACGTATTAATTTATCGGTCGCTGTGATATCAATGCGCGCACCACCAAATAGCGTGTCTATTATATTAAGCATAGCGATTTCTGCAAAGAAATGAACGACATTAACAGGTTTATTATGTTCAATGTAAGTTTGTAAATTTGTATAGTGTTCAGTAAAGATTTTCACCATGATTTTTGCATATTCTGCTAAGTGGCTTTTATCAAAAAACGGTTCGAGTAGTTCTCTTTCTTTTTTCCATTCGTTAAAATCTACAAAATTTAGTAATCCATAGTTGCCAGTCACATTGCGAGAAATATTTATTTGTTGTGGACTTCTTACATAAGGAGGCTGGTGAGAAAAAATATGACGAATATGGGCAGGGTTCGTAAAGACAAAACCTTTAATGCTGCCTGCCCAAAATGTAAGTACGTCTCCATATTTTTGGATAAAACGAAGTAATAAATTGGGGTCACTCACTTGTGCCTTGATTAGTTCCCTTAGACTAATTTTTTTTCCCTTTGATTCGCTCATAATTAATCCTTAATTATA
>Ga0207078_1088_pt1 | contig 13832 bp, 11 predicted proteins | sample Alteio_BWMinHeat_60_FD_153579 | JGI IMG/M metagenome (GOLD analysis project Ga0207078, IMG submission 153579) | Enriched cells from forest soil in Barre Woods Harvard Forest LTER site, Petersham, Massachusetts, United States -... | ecosystem: Environmental > Terrestrial > Soil > Temperate forest >... | reverse complement strand
TCGCAGGCCCCATTGTTAAAGCAAGCACAAGAAGAGAACCAAGTGTAAGTGATGCACCAGAAGAACTCGCAGGGCCCGTGGATGCCAGCTATGCGGGATTAATTCGTTTTGCGTGGCAAGAAGTATATGCACCCGCACGTTTATTAAAAAACAAGCCGCATTATGCTCGTGCTGCTATGCATGCGGAAAGGTTTGTCAGTGATTTAGTGTATGGTGATAAAGTCATTGCGCATCCCGAAGCGTCTTGGATGGCCGGTAATCGTTATGTGACCGTGATCAGCTTGCAAAATAAATATCCGCATACGACGTATATTGATGTTCGCAAAGATATTTGCGGTGATTGGCTTGCCGCCACATTGTACCCACGCTCCACACTAAAACCACATGGGATAAAAACAGGGGACAGTACGACACTCATCCTTGTCTCGCAACAATCGTTTGGTGAAACAATCGGGGTTTGCCATGGCGATGCATAATACCAATAGCCTCCTCAAATATGTTGTGCCTGTTGTGCTCATACTGATCGTTATCGCATTGATCTCCTCTTTCTTTGACCGTTCCTCTGAAAGGGGAGAACAAAACCATTCTCAACAAGAAACGAGTGTTAAAAATACAGCTGACCATGATAGTGCAGCAGAATCATTAGAAACACTTACCGCGGAACTGGCCGAAACGAAACAGCAGATTACTGAGGTATCAAAAAATAATGAGGTACTCAAAAAAAATAATACAGAACTGTTATCAAAATTAGGGACAAAACAAGGGGAAGAAACATCGCAATTGAGTAATGAGATTAAGCAGCTTAAGGACCAAGTTCAAACTATTATCAAACAGAAATCATCTGATTACCCTATTAATGGGGCGTCAAGCAATCAAGCAATCACCGTTGTGACGGATTTATCACAACCTATGCCAGATAAAACCCATACGATGATGAATTTAGTGGGCAATTACAGCAATTCAGAATTGCATCCTGCTACCGATAAAGACACCACAGGAGGAGACGAAAAAATTAAATCCATTCCCTATTATACGATCCCAGCCAATGCGACCTCTGTCAAAGATAAATTAATGACGGCCCTAGTGGGGCGCATTCCGGTAAAAGGGATCGTGACAGATCCTTATCCTTTCAAGATTGTTGTCTCAGACGATAATCTTGCTGCGAATGGGCTTCGCATTCCGCATTTATTGCAGATGATTGTGAGTGGATATTGTGAGGGTGATTTAAATTTAATGAGTGTCAGAGGATGGATCACTTCCCTCACGTTTGTTTTTGATGACGGCACGATTTCAACAACGACATCGAATGACAATGATATTGGCAATTTCACTAAAGCAAACAGTTTAGGCTATCTCTCCGATCAATACGGCAATCCCTTTATTAGCGGCAAATTAATTACCAATGCACCGGCTTACTTAGGTGGAAACCTTGCACTCGGCATGGCAACGGGTGCGGCCAATGCTTATGCGACAGCACAGACAACGACTAATAGCTCCGCTATCGGTGGGACAAGTACCACATCTGTTACCGGCTCTCAAGCAAGGTTTGTGGGCGGGCAAGCATTGGCTGGCGGGATGACTGAAGCACAACAATGGTGGCATGACCGCGAACAACAATCATTTGATGCGATCTACGTGCCAACGGTCGATGAAAAAGGCCAGTCCATTCAGATTGCCATCAATTTTGCTAAAGAAATCCACATTGATTACAACCCAAAAGGAAGGAAACTCAGCTATGCGCATGATTTTGGTCCGCGTGTTCATCATGATCTCGATTAGTTTGCTGACAGCGTGCAGCAGCATGTCTGGTAATGTGGTGCCAAAAAAAGGGCCTACCATGGAACAGGTTTATGATGGCATGGCGGTATCAACGCCGCATCACGCATCTCTTTACAACGAGCACAAGAAAATATCGCAAACGATGGGTGTACCACTCCATGTAGCAAGTAGTTTGCCGCGCAGTGCTGTCACTCAGGAATTTCATAAATTGCTGAACCCAGAATTACCTCTGTACGTCTTTCCTCATTTAGCAGGCAAGGATGATTTGCCTGTGCCTGGATATTTCACTGTCTTTAATGCCTATGAACACGATCACTATGCATTACCAAATGAAATGGCGAGAGGTTGATCATGTTTTCATCGAGCAAGAAAATGCATAAAAAAACCTATGTGACTCGCAATGATGTTACGCGGTCTTACGATAAAAGGCCGACGTTAGCAGATCGATTGCCATGGCGTGATTATCATCCTAAGCACAAATGTTTTTTGCTAGAAGACAATGAAAGTTTAGGTGTGTGTTTTAACATTACACCCATTGCTTGTGAAGCACGACCAAGCGCGATGTTGGAAGAAATTTCTAAATCCATCAGCGAAGCATTAAAAAATTCCATCCCCTTAACAAAAGAAAGCCCTTGGATTTTACAGGCCTATGTTAAAAAGCATTCTGACTTAAGCAAGCCCTACCAAGAGATTGAAAACTATTTTCCTGAAAAACGTAAAGCAACGCCTCTCACGCAAGCATTCCTTGCAAATTTAAAAGAACATTTTGAGTTTGTTTCTCAACCTAGCGGTATTTTTTATGATTCGCAAGTCACCAATTTGCAATTCCGAGGCGGTGTCCTTCAAGTCATCGTTGTGCTCTATCGAAGGGTCAAATTGAATAAGTCTAAACGATTAGCAAGGCGTAGCCATTTAGAAGAAATCGTCCGTATATCGAGAAAATTTTCCGATCAACTGCGTGTGTGCGGCATTAAAATTTCCAGGATGAATGGCAAGCAATTTCACGATTGGATGAGTGCTTGGTTTAATCCATTAAAAAAATCACACACGGGTTTTCCAACTGATGCGCAAAAACCTATTGGCTATGATTTAGCAGAACAAGTTTTTTTTAGCAGTCCAGAATCGTTTGAAGAAGGATGGTTATTTGACGGGCTGCCGCACAAAGTCATCACGGTCCAACACATGACGATGAATCCTGCCATCGGGCACTTAAGCGCAGAACGCACGCGCCAGGTGGACGATAAAGTTTTTAATTTAATCGACCATTTGCCGGGGGACAGTATTTTTACGATCACCATGGCACTGCAAGCACCCAATGAAGTGGGTTTGCACTTAAAACGCATTGAGAATTCCGCCGTTGGCCATCATGCGCTGGCGATGAAGGTGAAAAATGAACTAGAGATCGCCGCAAAATCACTGGCTGATGGCGATTATCTTTTCCCTGTTGTCATGGCAGTTTATGTAAACGGAGTTAGCCTTGATGACCTGCATGCCAAGGAAGAACAAGTGGAAGTGCTATTAAATAGTAACGGATTTAAGGTCATTACTGATGATGAACTGTTCCCCATTGATGCTTACTTGCGTTATCTGCCCATGTGTTATGACTTTCAATTTGATAAGCAGCATGCACATCGCTCCCGTTACTTGCTCTTAAGTGATGTTGCTAAACTGCTTCCTTTTTATGGCCGCAGCCGCGGGACTGGTCATCCTGGCATGGTGATGTTCAATCGTGGAGGAGAGCCATGGTCTTATGATCTTTATGCTGACAGGACGAAGAACGCCCACTTTTTATTATTAGGCGAAACAGGGACGGGAAAATCGAACCTGCTCAATTTTCTTATCATGCAAGATTTAGCTTTATATCATTCACGGTTTTTTATTATTGAAGCGGGCGGTTCTTTTGATTTATTGGGAGACTATTGTCAGTCGAAAGGCCTGACGGTGAACAAAATAAAAATCGATCCCAATAGGCCCGTGTCATTAAACCCGTTCGCGCATGGCTTATGTATTATCGAGCAATTAGAACAGGTCCATCATGTAAACCAAGAATCATTTATAAAGGAACATTGCACGCAATTAATGAAAGAACAAGAAGAGAATTCTAAATTTGATGTTAATAAAGAAGCCGATGACGATGCGCCGCGCGATGTATTAGGCGATATGGTACTTGCGGCATTGATCATGATTACGGGCGGGGAACAAAAAGAAGAAGAGAAAGTCAGTCGCAGTGACCGCATGTTGATTGTTGATGCGATCATTGATGCAGCGTATTTCGTGCGTGATCAACAACGTGAACAAATGATCGCGAGTGATATTGTTGGGGCCTTTGAGAGGATTGCATTAAAACTGGATCCTGATCGTGATGCCCCAAAAATGCAACGTGCCCGTGAGATGGCGGACGCCATGTCTTATTTCACTAAAGACCCTGTCTCAAGCCAATTCTTCAATAGTTATGGAGAACCTTGGCCGCTCACTGATCTCACCATTATTGATTTTGGATTGTTTGCAGGGGAAGGATACGAAGCACATCGTTCTATTGCCTTTGCTGGCTGCATGGGCAAAGTGGTGAGTTTAGCGGAATCAAATAACAAAAGTGATCGCGCCATTAAATTAGTTGCCGATGAAAACCACATCTTTTCATCCGTGAAATTGATCGCTGATATTGAGACGCGTGTCGCAAAGATGGGCCGAAAACTAGGGCTGTGGTTATGGATAGCCACTCAAAATATGCGTGATTTTACCGATGGTTCAAGAAAATTACTGTCTCAATGCGAAGCGTGGCTTTGTTTAGCAGTCCCGCCTGATGAGATAGAGCAAATTGAACGCTTCAAAATCTTGACTGCAGAAGAAAGGTCTTTACTGTTATCGGCCAGAAAAGAAATTGGAAAGTTTACTGAGGGCGTTCTACTCACGCCTAAAGTAAAAGATTTGATACGCAATGTTCCGCCGCGATTATATTTAGCCATGGCCGCGACCGAAAAGGACGAGAAAATAGAACGTAAAAAAATCGCAGAAGAAAACCAATGCTCAGAGACGGACGCTGTAAAAATCATTGCAAAGCGGATGATGAATAAGAAACAAGAGGTACTGAGCGATGATTAAATTACACTGGTTACTTCTCTTAATTTTATTTTCAATTAATGTGCAAGCAGAAAACATCACTTCATGGACGTTAACCAGAGCGACGCTGAGCGGCGCAATAAAAGGCAATTGTTTGCGATATAAACTTCCAAAAAGGTTTTGCATCTGGGCCTCGCCTTTTGGCGGTAGAAAATTGACACCGGTGCTCGATCATTACCTGCCTGATTTGGTCGTGGCCGTGTATCGAAACAACGATGAAAACCCTTGGACAGAAGTGAAAATTTTACTTGATAAGATGAGTGCAACTGCCCAAGAGAAAGTATTCCCACACGTTGGCAGTGGCAATCATTCCTTTCTTGATGCGCATGAGCAGCAAGTGATTTTTAAAGAAGCAGATGTGCTTGGTAATCCAGGGCTGACCGTGCTTCCTCATTATTTCAAGTTTGTGTTGCTTCCAAGTACCGCCAAACCATTGGTCCCCTATTTTCAATCGATGGTAGACAGTTTTCTTTGGCGTGGATTAATGCCGCAAGCACTTCCTGAAGAAACCGCAGCGGTTGCCTTGGGCGAACTTCATCATGTGGGGAGAGGACTAACAGATTGGGGCGGTGTCTATCCCCATGAAGGAACGGTGATGGGCCAGGATGATGCGAAAGCATCCATGGTGATTGCTGAGCGTGCAGCTGATTTATTAACGAATTCCCACTCCTATGGACATATTCATAAAACGCTTTCACTCATCTGCGGTGAGCATTGCCAAGCTTCAGCGATTAAAGAAAACAGTGATGACACATTATTTCAATTGGTTTATCCCGAACAACAAAGCGATTGCGCAGTCTTAGGCAGTGACGAATCGTATAGCAATAAAATGCTGAATGAAAAAGGTGCGTATGTCTGGATCGTGTGGCGCCATTATCATGGCTGTGCAGATGGCGATGGGATATACATAGGAGAGACGCCGTAATGAACCGCGCGATAATTGTTTGCTTATTATTATTTGCTATACAAACTTTCGCATCAAATATCATGCCCGTCGGTAGTGATAATAATGCATTCTATTATCGGATTGGCGGCGCCAGTGATTATGCATTACCGCCGATTTCAGAGACAGACAGAATTAATCTCGATACGAATACTAATCTTGGTCTTGGTTTCAACTGCAGCACATTTAATCCTGCTATTTCGATTATAAATTCTCTGAATAATTTAAAAGACAGCCTGGATAATTTGACCAAAGATATTATTACGAATGTGACAGGCAGCATAATCATGTTGCCAGGATATGAGCTCGCAAAACGCAATCCAAGCTTATATGCCTTATTGAATAATTATTTGCTGTCGGCGCACCGCCAATTAGAGATATCCACCAAATCGTGTCAAATCGTAAAAGAACAAATTTCCCGCGGCGAAAACCCTTATCAAGATTGGGGGACGATTGCCGTGAACGAACAGTGGAAGAAAAAACTCTCGCTCGCAGCATCAGGCGATGCAGATATCAATCAAGCGAAAAAGGAAATTGATAAGACGAGTGGTGATGAGGGTGTTGCTTGGGCCAATGGTGATAAAGCAAATGATGGCAGCTTTCATGCAGGTGGCAAAAACCAACCTCCCGTGCATGTCATCGCGGATACAATGAAGGCAGGCTATAATGCTATGCTCAATCGTGATTTACAGAGTGATGCCGAAGCACCCACAACAGGAACGAGTGCAGAACTTGCGCGCGTTTTTCCTACACCGACATCGGCAATGAATTGGTTCACCAATGTGGTTGGTGATCAAACCATCACAACGTGTAATGATGATGTGTGCAAGAAAAAACAGGGCAGTGTGGTTGGGCATGGTTTAGTCACTAATGTCACTGCTTGTCGTCAAGACAAAGATAATTGCATGACGACTATACGCGATCATTTAGGCAAGCTTGTCACAGGCCATGAAGCCATCACTAAAGATAATTTAGAAAAAGTGTCTGCGGATGGCATCCTCATCAGCCCCGAAGTCATTTCATCTATTCATAATATGGATACCACACAACAAAGCATTATCATTAATAAAATTGCGCAAGAAGTGGCGATACAACGTGTGATTGATAAAGCGTTTATGGCTAAAAATATTTTAGCGACAGGCGCGCAAGTTCCTGTGATCGTCGCAAACCATCCGGCACAAGTGATTATTGCACGCGCGATGACCAAACTAGATAATGACATCCGTTCACTCTTGTTTGAAAACCAAATAAGAAAGCAAATGATGTCGGATACATTGTCGCAAGTCCTCCATTTTTCCAATCAACAGCAGCTCAATACGCTGCGTGTCGCACCTGTTTCTTCTAATCAACCACTAATGGAAAACGGTGCACTCGTAAAGGGAGGGAAAAATTAATGAGTATTGGCGTGCAATCATATCCTGAACTTTACACCATGCTATTAGGCTGGGACTTGTATGGAAAACTGTGGCAATTACTGTCGCAAACAGGCATCGCGTATATTCCATTCATTGGCATCATTTTAAAAAATATCGGCCAATCGTATGTCATGCACGGGCAAAAGGGACCTGAATATGCGTTACGCAGCATGGAATTGAATTTGATCATGGCCCTGCTGGTGATTTTTTTTGGCGTTGCACCTTGCATTCCCTTAGATGGACATACTGTTTCTTATTCACCGATGTGCGGAAAAGACCAAGGCAATACATTTTATCCCGGATCAACAGGCACAACTTACGATAAAGCGTTTTCCCTTCCACAAGGTGATATCCGCGTACCGCTTTGGTGGTATGCCGTGATCTCTGTGTCAGAAGGCATGACGAGTGCCGCTAATACTATGGTCGGGTGTGTGCCAAATCTCAGGAGAATGGTCACGGTGGTCAACATGACACAAATTACTGAACCTGCAGTAAAAGAAGAACTACTTGATTTTGAAAAGATGTGCCACACGCCTGCTAAGACACAGTTCTTAAATGATGCCAAATCAAATAACACAGCGACCATCGAACGTGTACAGGCTGATATTAAAAAATATGGTGTAGAAGATACGGAGTGGGTGGGGTCACATGCACTGAATAATCAATATTATCGCAATATAAAACCGGCTCGACCAGTTGCTGGATTTACCTATGATGCTACTCAAGATATTAATTCCGATATCAACAAAATGAACCCGCCTGCCTATGGCACACCAACATGTGAAGAATGGTGGAACCATTCTGTTTATGGATTAAAGAAGCGTACCTATGATGCCTTATCACCGGCATTTAAAGATGAATTTAAAGATTATATTAAAACAGAAGCTGATCAAGACAACATTGTTAAAGCGATCATTACACGCACACCAAATTATGCGAATGCCAATGATAATGTGGGCGACATCAGCTATTCACATTTTGCCGCGGCATTAGGCACGTGGTACAACCAGATGTTTGAGTATCCAAAATTATATGCTGCAGCCCAAGCAGCACCGATTATTCAATCGCTGCTCTTACTGATGATTTATATTTTTCTACCTTTTGCACTGGTGTTTAGCGGCTATAAACCCCATGCCTTCTTGACCAGCACAGTCATTATTTTTTCTCTTATTTTTATGACATTCATTTGGCATGTAGTGAGTTGGACAGATAAAGCATTGATGCAAGCGCTCTATTCAAGTTGGTTTGCCAAACAAGGGGCGGGCGCGACCTTGACTGACATGATTATTGGATCATTGGTGGTTGGTGCGCCTTTGTTCTGGTTTATGTTTATGGGAGCAGTGGGCGTGTCTATAGGCAATGCGGTAAATAGTGCCGCTGGAAATATGAACCGCATTGGCGAAAGTGCAGCACAGAGTGGTGCTAACCAAACAAAAGGCATGGCAAGCAATGCAGCTAAATTATTGTGAAGGTGAAAACATGCGTTCGAGAAGTGTGTCATCCGGATGGCTGATTTTTCTTGAGTTCCCATACAGAAAATCTGCGATGATAAAAAAGACAAGTAATACTTTGATGCAGAACCTAAATAAGACCCAAATGACTTTAAGTAGAGACAGAAAAATGGATAGTGCAGCTGGTTTTTTCATACTAAATCCTTGCTTGATGGGCTTATGATCATGAACAGTATATCAAAAAATGTAATCAGTAATTTAAAAAATTTTCTATTGCTTGTCTTTAGTATCTTACTCATGGGCGTTCTATGTGTATTTCTTTATGCTGTTTATCCCAATCTTTTTCATTCCATTTCATTTGGCATCAATCATCATATTTGGTTTTTTCGGTTGATGCGCTGGGGGCTTATTTTGGCCTTTATTTTAGCTTGGCCAACACTCGTCAAAATGACAGGAAAAATGCTGAACATGTCTGATGAGAAAATTGAATACTGGATATCTGAAAGATTGCGTATTGGTGCATGGCTTATTTTGTTTGAGATAGTCGTGGGTGAAAACATTTTTCTGAGCATTATAAAATAATGAGGGAAACAACATCATCATGCTTTACATAAATCTTCAAACAGCGCGTCTGACAGGACGTTTTTTCCTTTTACCAGGTATAAAGGAAATATTAAGACGATATCCTATCGCATCAGCATATTTAATGAGTGTCAGCAAAGAGGGCAGATGTTTGATATTGGCATTGACAGATTCTAACCGTGAAATAACGGGTTTATGGGTGTCCATGCGCTCGGCCACTTGTTCTTGGGTGAGATGGGCTTTTTCGCGTAATTTTTTTAAATGCTCTGCCAATTCATATTGCAAACGAAAAGATTCGTATGCCGCTAAACTGTCAGCATCAGAAAATACTTTTTTCTCCAGCTCGTCATGCCACTTAGTTGATCGTTTAGCCATTTTTAATCACCTCTTTCAAACGTTTTTTAGCAATGTCCAATTCTTTTTTAGGGGTTGCTTCTGTTTTCTTTATAAAAGAATGAAGCATCACAATTTCATGATTAGTTTGAGTACAATAAAATACTCTCGCTATACCTTCCTGCCCTTTAATACGGATTTCAAACAATCCATTGCCCATGGCCCTGGTATAAGGCATGCCCAAATTAGGCCCTTTTTCCTTCATTTTCCCAGAAAGGAACACGTATCCTGCGCGCAATGTCGTTGGCAGTGCCATGATTTCAGTAAATACTTTTCTATTGTAATACGTGATGTTCCACATCAGGACAGGTTATCAAACTTGGTAACTTTATTCAAGTCGAACATATACGGGACAACGATATGAGCATGCAGAAACCCTTAGAAGCATTATTAAGACCGCCGATTGAGTGGATGACTTCAATCACAAGCGGGTTGATCGCACTCTTGTTTCTACGTTATCCAGAATTTTTTTTGCTATCAAAAAATAGCAGCCAGCATTTTGCACTGGGTCTATCTCTTTTCAGTCTATATCGTTTAAAACAAGGGCATCGTGTGTATTGTTACCAACGCAATTTAAAGCGCATGCCGACTTATACAATGACTTCAAACCAATTGCCGGTGAGTGAGCATAAATTATTTTTAGGAAAAGGGTTTATGTGGACAGCGCAGCATACACAGCGATTGCGTGACCTTGATCTTAATTATAATCTCCATTTTAAATATCCATCGTGTTTAATAACATGGGCGCGTGATAAAGAGTCCCAATGGGAAAAAAGGCCGTTTTTAAAACATCTTGCGGGCTTATTTAAAATCGATCATGTGTTAAACCCCTTCCGCCCTTATCCGCCGATTGGTGGTGAACCCTGTATCCATGGTGTTTCAGAAAAGGAAGCTGATGTGAGTATCAGTCTTGCTGACCGTGCGGGGCACATGGTTGTGATTGGCACGACCCGTGTCGGAAAAACACGGTTTGCCGAAATTTTAATTGGCCAAGACATTCGCCGTGGCGATGTCGTGATTGTGCTTGATCCCAAAGGAGATGCCGATTTATTAAAGCGCATCTATATCGAAGCCAAACTCGCTGGTCGCGAAGACGATTTACTTATTTTACACCTGGGATTTCCCGAACTCTCATGCCGCTATAATCCGATTGGCTATTTTACGAAAATCACGCAAGTTGCAACGCGTGTCACCAATGCCTTGTCTTCAGCAGGCGATTCTGCCCCATTCAAGGATTTTGCTTGGAAATACGTGAACCTGGTGACAAAGGCCTTGGTTGCACTCGGTGTTAGGCCGACTTACAAACTGATTAATTTTTATATCACGAAATTAGACCATTTATTTATTCGTTATAGTGAACACTATTTTCCACATCAAGATGCACAGTTTGAAAAATGGATAGAAGATTATAGGGTAAAAAACACCCGTGCTGATAAAGAAGATAAAAACACCACAAAAAAACCATCACGCCATCAAGCGATTCTTGCTTACACGAAAGAACATATTGACCGTCGCAACCAAGATGAATTACATACGCTTTCAAATGATTTAATCACCGATCTTTTTGCAGCGTGTCGATTAGATAAAACCTACTATGACAAAATCACTGCCTCAGTCGGCCCACTACTTGAAAAATTAACAACAGGCGAAGCCGCTGAGTTGCTTTCGCCAGATTATAATGATCTCAATGACGACCGCCCCATTTTCGATTGGCTGCAAGTTATCCGGCATAAAAAAATCGTTTACATTGGTATGGATGCAATGACTGATACCGTCGTGAGTTCTGCGGTAGGTAATGCAATTCTCACCGATCTTGTTTCTGTCTCAGGCCACATTTATAAATACAAATTAAACCACGGCTTTGCTGACATTCAACAGCAAAGTGATAATTTCCCCATTGTTCGCCTTCATGCGGATGAATTTAATGAAATCATAGGCGATGAATTTATTCCCATTCTCAATAAAGCAGGCGGCTCAGGTTTTAACGTGACCGTCTATACCCAAACGTGGTCAGATGTGACGGCACGATTAGGATCAGAACCAAAAGCAGGCCAAGTCGCAGGGAACTTGAACACGATTGTGATGTTACGTACCAAAGAAGAAAAAACCGTGGATATGTTATTAAACCAATTGCCCACTGTGCCTATTCTCCGTGTTGTTCCTGCATCCAGCAGTGCAGACACACCATACGGTGAAGAGGGGGTTTATTATCGCTCAACCAATGAAGACCGTTTTGCGCATAGTGAACAACGGCTCATCGAACAAAACGATGTATTGAACCTTCCTAAAGGCCAAGCATTTTGTTTGTTAGAAGGCGGCAAGTTGTACAAGCTGCGGATGCCGCTGCCGAAAATTAAACCCATCGATATGCCACCGTCATTACAGGTGCTCGCTGAAAAAATGTATGCACGAAGCAAACACCTTCAAGTAATTAATTAGAGGACAATATGGCGATTAAAAAATTATATATTTGTGAAAAACCTTCCCAAGCGCGGGACATTGCGAAAGTCCTCGGATGTCATGGAAAGCAAGACGGTCATTTAAAGCAGGGCGATACGGTGGTGACATGGTGTTTTGGGCACTTATTAGAAACCGCACCGCCAGATCATTATTGCGACAAGATCAAACCGTGGCGCATGGAGATATTGCCTATCGTCCCGGACAAATGGCACATGGGCACTAAAAAAGAAAGCAGCAAACAAGTCAAAGTGATCAAAGCGCTGCTAAAAGAAACAGAAACAGTCATCATCGCAACCGACGCTGACCGTGAAGGCGAAGTCATTGCACGTGAGTTACTCGATTTTTGCAAATTCAAAGGGCAAATCAAACGGCTTTGGTTGTCGGCATTGGATGATGCCAGTATTAAGAAAGCCCTTTCTAACATTCGTGATGGAAAAATGACTGAAAATCTCTACTATGCGGGACTAGGCCGTCAGCGTGCAGATTGGTTGATCGGCATGAACATGACCATGGCGTGCACAGTGTTATTTGGCGTCTATGGCGAAGGCGTGTTATCGGTTGGCCGCGTGCAAACACCCACTTTAAAATTAATTGTAGACCGTGACCATGCCATCGATGTGTTTATATCAAAAGAATACTTTGAACTAATCTCCCAATTTACGACTGCAAATCAGGAGACCTTTTCAGCGAAATGGCAGCCACAGGAAAAAGACGTCGATGAGGAAGGCCGCGTTCTAAATAAAAATATCATAGAAATAATTGCTGATAAGGCCCGCGGCCAGGACGCAGTGATACAAAAATTTGAGGAAAAGGAAAAGGAGCAAGCGCCGCCACTCTGTTTGTCCTTATCGCAATTGCAAAAATTGGCATCCAGCCGATTTAATTATTCAGCGAAAGAAACCTTGGAAATTGCGCAATCCCTTTATGAAACGCATAAGGCCATTACCTATCCAAGGACGGATTGCGGTCATTTACCAGAAAGCCAGTTTGTTGAAGCAACAGCTATATTAGCGCAAGTGAAAGAAATCCACCCCAATCTTTCTGATTTGATTGACGATTGTGATGTGCATTACCAGTCACCTGTGTGGAACGATAAAAAAATCACCGCTCACCACGCCATGGCCCCGACCGCGAACCATCATGTGGTGCTTTCCAAAATGAAAGGACCAGAACAAAAATTATATGATCTCATTTGCCGCTATTATGTAGCCCAGTTTTTAGGGAACTATGAATACGCAGAGCGCAGTGTGGAATTAGAGTGTAAACAGGAATTATTTAAAACAGCCAGTCAAATGCCGTTAAAAGCAGGATGGAAGCGGGCGTTGATGAATATCATCGATAAAGAAGAGAAAGCAAACGATGAGGCCCCATTCGCTGTTCCCGCTTTAAAAGAGCAGGAAACAGTCAAACAAAGCGGCGAGCAACTCCTCACAAAAAACACGAAACCACCTGCACGGTTTACAGAAGGCACATTAATTGAAGCCATGAAATCAATTGGTAAAACTGTCCAGAATGAAAAGTATAAGAAAATCTTAAAAGAAACGGCAGGCATTGGCACGGAGGCAACACGTGCAGCGATCATCGAGACGTTGTTTAAAAGAGGTTACATTGAGAAAAAAACCAAACAAATATCGGCGACAGAGAAAGGGAAAAAAATCATTTCGCATCTACCGCCATTAGCATGTGACC
>Ga0207078_1087_pt1 | contig 13923 bp, 5 predicted proteins | sample Alteio_BWMinHeat_60_FD_153579 | JGI IMG/M metagenome (GOLD analysis project Ga0207078, IMG submission 153579) | Enriched cells from forest soil in Barre Woods Harvard Forest LTER site, Petersham, Massachusetts, United States -... | ecosystem: Environmental > Terrestrial > Soil > Temperate forest >... | reverse complement strand
TACGCGGGGCGACATTGTTGTAATCCCGCGGAATGCCTTCGACAACGCCCAGAGCCTTCTCTGCGGCGGCATTCAGGGGTGTTGCGGCCGCAAAGAGCGGGCTGATCTCCACGTCATAGCGCACACCGTAATTGACGGTCAGGTGCCGATTCAGACGCCAGTTGTCCTGTGCGAAGAAACCCATGGGGATATTATCAAAGGGACTGTTGGAAGTTCCGATTCCCTGGATGTAAGACTGCGGGAGTCCAAGGCCATAGGCTTGCAGGCCGGTCAGACCCGGCACTTGGGCTGCCGCCGGACAGGAGCCACCGGGAGCCACGGCCACGAGGCAGTCCGGCAGGCCGAAGGTAGAAGCCGGGAGCCCGCCAAAGTTGACGTCGCCGCCGAAATCAAGTTCAAAAATCTGCGCTTTCTTGGAGCGCAACTGAATAAGATTGAAGTCTCCGCCCATTTTGAAAGTGTGTTTGCCGCGCACGAGCGTGACGTTGTCGGTGAATTCGAACCGGCGCTCGATGCGGTCAACCGGGGAGTACGGCTCGCGCCCGAAGTAAGCGTATCCGGGAATATTAACCGCGATATTGGAACCGCCGGGAAGTTGAGAAAAACCAAAGTGAACCCCGCGGCGGGCGATTTGCATGCGGAACTCGTTGAAAGCCTTGTCGCTGACGATGGTGTCATGTTGAAACGTGAAGTTGAGGTCGCGCGTTTGACTCAGACCCGCACGTGAACCGGAGTTCTGGCCGAAGACCTGATTCTGCGAAGTGGAGGGAAGCCCGGTAATGAGGGAGGGAGAAACGCCCACGCGAAGGAATGAATTGTTGTGCTCGTTCCAATGATGGTCGATGCGAGCTGACCACAAACTGGTTTTCTCCATAGCCGGGAAATTTCCACGGATCCCGGCAAGCGCCACGTAAGAGCCGGGAAGAGGTGCGACGCCAGCCGCGACGACGGACTGATTGGGCCCAACGGCGGCTGATCCGTTGCAATTAACTCCCGGATAGCCTCCGGCCTGATTAATGATCTGGCCCGCCGGACAAGATACAGGTAGGGGAAATTGGGCTCCCGGTCCGGGATTCAGGCATCCGGGAGATCCCAGCGCGCACCCGGACAGTGCAGGCGCCACAAGTCCCAAATCTCTGCCGAGGATCGCCACGCTGGAACCCGATGCGAGGATGGCTTGGTACAATTGCCCTGCAGATCCCAGTGCCGCGCCCGCGCCCTTGAAAAACTGCTCCTGAGCCGGAGTGAGTCCGGTTAAGGGGTCAACCCCGAACGGTCCGCCTCCCCCAGTCGCATTTCCGATGCTGGAGAAACCGGATTCTTCACGCTGGGTATATTCGTAGGAAAAAAAAGCAAAGGTCTTGTCTTTCTTGATGGGGCCGCCGAAAGTGAGCCCGCTCTGCGTGCGCGTGTAGGCTTGCTTGACGGGATTGAGATTTCCGGTGACGGGATCGACTTGACCGGAAAAAGGATTGCGCGCCTGAAAGGACTTGTTGCGAAAGTACCCGAAGGCGTCGCCGTGAAATTCGTTGCCGCCGCTCTTGCTGACGATGTTGATGACGCCGCCGCTGGCACGTCCGTACTCGGCATTGTAGTTGCTCAGAATGAGCTGAAACTCCTGTATGCCTTCTTGAGAGAGAGTCGAGCGAATGGCGTTGATGGAGTTGTCGACAGCATCCGCGCCATCAACACTGACCGCGGTTCCGCGGGCGCGGGCACCGCCGATGCTTAACCCGCTGTTGGGAGCCGGGCCGATAGTGGGAGAAACGTCGCGAGTAGTTTGCGAATTGATAAGCGTGAAATTGATGTAACTTCGGCCGTTGATGGGCAGATTGTCGATGCGGCGCTGCTCGACGGTTTGGGAAACGTCGGATTTGGTCGTTTCGATGGGAGCCGTTTCCGTCGTCACCGTCACCGTCTGCGCCATGCCTTTGAGGTCCAGACGCATGTCAAATGTTGCGCTCTCACCGACGGTGAGAACGACGGAAGTGTTTTCATACACCGCAAAGCTGGCGCCGCCGTCCACGGCCATCTTGTACTGGCCGGGGGGAAGTCCAACGAGATTGTAGCGCCCGTCATCATCGGTGACGGCGGTGCGCTGGGCGCCGGTGCCGGCATTGGTCATGGTAACCTTTGCGCCCTTGACCGGTAATCCTTGGGGATCGGATACCGTTCCCGAGCATGTCGCGGTATTGACCTGCGCCGAGGCCATCGCCGCCCAGCCAAATAACAGCAGGAACAGAATCGTCGCAGCCGTCAGTGATCTAAAAACGGTCCAGACACATCGCGACGGCAAAGCGGTCAATCTGCCTGGCGACAGCAAAGCGGTCGACGGAAGGCGCGAGCCCGTCCGAATCGAATGTGACACGCGCACACACGGCTTGCGTTGCATGAGTCCTCCTGTTATGGCACCAATTGACGTTCCGCTTCCCCAAGCGGTGGCAGGTTGTCCCGCCAATTTGCACATGCACCAGATGAAACAATTGAATACACGGCTTTTACTGCAATGTAGCGCCGCAATCAACTGAAAACTTCCAAGCCTTCGCGCAGAATGTACTAAGAGGGGCGCCCCAGCCCCTCTCTCTTCGAAGGCAGGCTTGCAAGTATCGCGAGCGCCAAGCACCCGGGCAGCTTCGCTGAGAGCGAATGGACTGGCAAGAGACAAGGTACGAAACGGCGGAGGAAGAAAGGAATGTCGCTACTTGTCGCCATCTCTGCGGCGATAGCCGCCGCAGGACGTTGGAGCGGCTCCAAAATGCGGCAAGAGAGGAGGATGTTTACAACGGGACCGGCTAGAGATGGAGATGGCGCTGCACGAGCTTACGGAGTTTTTCGCGGTCTTCGTCGCGCATGTGCACGAATTCGACGCCGCTGCCGTCCGGGCCGATGTTGCGGACCACGGCTGTAAAATTGATCTTGCGAAGGCCGGCGCGGACTTCGAGCTTGATCGAGTCGCCCACGCTGAGTCTGCGCGGGGATTCCAGATAGGCCCCGCCCAGGCTAATGGTCCTCACCCGAGTCAAGCCCGCCGGCGCGCCCTCGATCTGCGCGCGAAGCGGCGAGTCCAGAGGAACTCGAGTATATCGGCGTGGGATGACGTAGCCGGAGCTGGATTGGGCCGGCGCTCCGAACGCGGCCGCGGCTTGCTTGAACGAAGGGCGATTCTCCATCAGTGCCAGCGCGTCTTCCGCGGCGGCTCGCAGGCCGGCAGGTTCCGCATAGGCAAGGCCCTCGCGGCTCTCCGCCAGCCTACGAAGGAGTTCGGCGGCTTCGGCGGCGCGCATGCGGCCGAGCGCTTCGATGGCCTTGATGCGCACAAACTGATCGCGCAAAGTTTCATGCTCACCGGCGGCGATTTCCATAAGTTGCGGCACGGCGGTAGTTTCCTGCGCGAGGCCGAGCTGGTCGATCATCATGGGCACGACCATGGGATGCGCGTCGGCCAGGATAGCGGAGAAGACGAAAGCGGTGCTCAGCGCCGAAGCGGAATTGTTGGGCCGCATGAGTTCGCTGACCGCCAAGTCCTGAAGGTTCCATTCCCAACTGGCCATGGCGCGCGCGAGGCCGCGCAACAGCCGCTCGGGGTCGGCGGCGGCCAGGAGCTTGATGGCCGCGGTGACGCGCTGCCGGCGGGCTTCGTACAGCCGTGTTTCAAGCAAGTTGAGCACGGGCACGCCGATGGTCCGCAGGAGCCGCGCCATGGCGGGCACCATTTCCGCGCCGCGTGGTTCGGTAAGGAGCAAAGTCAGGCGATCGAGCAGCCGCTCGGGATCGCGCTGCAAAAGCCGGGGCAGGACGGGGTCCAGGGCCCGGTTGGCCAGCGCCGCATCCACCAGCAACAGCCAGCGATCTTGCGCCACCAGGCGGTTGGCTAGCGCGGTCATGTGATCGTGCTCTTTATCCTGAGGAACGCGCTCCAGGCCAGTCAGGATGGTCTCGAAACCGGCGTAATCACCACGAGTGACAGCAATGCGCCCGAGGGCTTCAACGAAGGCCGCCAGCAGCGCTGCCGTTTCCGGAGCCTTCTCCGAGTCCAGGGCCTTCATAGCGCCGCGGCTGAGGTCTTCCGGCAACTGGTTCGGCCAGAGGGATTCGATGATCGGGGAGAGTTCGTTTAGCCCGGCGGCTACGGAGCGCCTTGCCGAAGCATCTGCTTGTTCGATACGGCGGGCATAATTCAAGACGATATTGCGCGCTTCGCGGCGCGGAGCATCTGCGCCGGCGTCGGCGAGTTGCCCGAGCGTATGACGCAAGGCCGCCACCGGAACGCACCACACATCGGAGCCGCGCAAGACCGCCGATTTTTCGCGCGGCGAAAGCTCCAGCCAGAATCGATCGATCAACTGTTCGCGGTGCGTTTCCGTGGCCCACGCGACCGCCAGCGACGAGAGGTGCTGGGAAGAATGCGGGCCGGCATAGCCGCCGGATTCCACGATGACGTCGCTCAAGCGCTGGAACGTTGGCCTTACCGACGAGGCCGTAAGCGATCCACTGGAAAACTCGGCAGTGAGGAATTCGAAAATGAGGTGCTCCGAGAGGCGCAACAAATAGGGTTGCGGCCGTTCGCCTTCGCGAGGACCATATTGGGAAACGGAGCTAAGCAGCATGGTTACGCTGTCGCGGCTGGCTTCTTCCATCGCTCCGTGGATCCCCCGCGCCGCTTCTTCCGGGGAAAGACCGCGCGCGGTTTCGAGAGGTGGAGTCAGCCGCGCCAGGAGCCTCAGGCTAGCCACCAAATCATCAAAGTTAGGCGCCTGTATGGGTGAATCGGCCGTTTCTCGCGGGGAATGTCCGCCGTACGCTACCAGCGCGCCGATCAGGCTTGCCAGCACCGTGTCCACCCGGCGTTCCGTTTGCGTATTGATGGAAATGCCTTCCACGCGGTTCTCCAGAAGTCGCGCCGGCCACCACGCGTTGCCTCCACCGTTCGCCGGCTCCTCCGATCTTAGCAGCGACTCCTTGACGAGTCGCGCCAGCGTGTCCAGTTCGCCTACATGGAATTTCTTCGAAAACGCCAGCGCCTGAATCCCCGCCCGTTGCAGGTCCATCGCCAGCGCTTGCATTTCTCCGCGCGCATCCGGCAGGTGAGCGTCACCGATCCTCGGCGCTACCAGTCCGCCGCGCTCCACGCGAATCTCCAGGCCGCCCATCATTTCGTTGGCGTCGCGGAGGCTATCGTAAGCGCTGTCCAAGCTGTCGAGCCTCAGCGGATGATCCTTCTGGTAAAGACGTTCCGAGCGCAGCAGCAAGTGCAGGTGGCGAAGCGCACGTTGGACTTCGACGGCCCTGTGGTCCATTGTGCCTAGAGGAACGCGAGCGACGGCATTGGCAAGCTGGCGCAACGACGTCCGCGGCGTGACGTCCGGGCTCGCTTGGGGCGACGGCGCGTCGTGCTTTACTTCCTGCTTCGGTAGTCTGGCCGTGAGTGCCAAAAAGGTCTCCGTTTGCTTCTTGCAGTCCGTTAACGCCGCTCTCGTGCGGGGTGGGTATTGCCTTCTGCCTCGCGACGCGAGTTCGCGCGAAGGCAGGTGGCCCCCACCCATATAGCAAGCACGCCTCCGGCCTGGAGCCTGTGGCTCTAAGTCCTTTGTTTGTAACAAATACTATCGAAGTTCTAGGACTCAAGTTGGCGGCTTGTAGCAAAATGTTACGTTTTGGGTAGGGCTTCCGAGGCTTGGTTAAGGGCACTCTCCGGGCCAAATTGCGGCGTTCTAGGCAGTTATACCGTTCAATTTTGGTGCAAGACTTCCTCAATGGGGACCGTTCCACCTTCGCTCACTTGCACGGTCCGCTTCGCCTGCTGAAATCCGCTCAGCCGCAGCGTCACGGTGTGCAATCCGGAAGGTATCTGTACCCGAGCCGGCGTGAACTGTCCGGTCGAGGTCCCGTCTACGATGATTTCGGCGCCTTTCGGAGTGGAATTCACCTGCGCCCAGGCAACGCGGCTTGCCGATTTTTGATTGAGGGGTACGTTGAACTGCGTCTGGATATTGTCCTTGACCTGAATACCACCGGCATACGGCTCGTAACCCGCCAGCCGCAAGACCAGGTTGTACTGCCCGGGCGCCAGGGGCAACGTTACGGGCGTCTGGCCCGATTGCTTCGCTCCGTTGATGAAGACATCCGCACCCGGCGGCTGGGTGCTGATGAAAATGCCTTTAGCCAGTGATTCGAGTTTGATCCTTTGGTCCTGAGCGTCGCCGGTCTTTACTTGTAGGGCGGTCTGCACGGGTTGATAACCGTCCTTCTGCACTTCCAGGCTGTACCGCGCGGGATTCAAATTGTTAAAGCTGCAGGGCGTTTGGCACTTGTTCAGCACGTGGCCGGCGGGCCCGCGAAGCACCGCGGTGGCGCCGATCACGTCGGTAACGACATGAATCGCTCCATACCCCGCCGCTGGAACTGGGTGACTGCCCTCGTCCGGGCTGGCGGTGACAGCCGCGGGGGTGTCGTCGTATTCAAGGTGATCGATTACGCGCACGTCCGAAGGCGCGTTCCGCAATAATTTCAAAAGTGCGCCGTGTTCGGCCGGGCGGAGCTTTCCCGCGAGCGTCAGCGTGTTGCCGGTGGCTTGAACTTTCACGTGGCTGCTCAATCCCTTTTCGGAAATGGCTTCTTCAATGCGGCCCTTGTATTCCGCCACCTTGGGGCTGAGCGAATTTTCCGGTTTTCTGGGCGACGCTTTTTCCGTGGCAACTGCTGCCGGCTTGGTCTCCGCCGGTTTTGGCTCCGCAACTGCTCCCGCTGCTTCTTCCTTCGACGGAGGAGCAGTCTCGCTCCCCGCTGAGCCGTTCTGGGTGGTTTCGGTTGCCGCGGGCGCTGCGGGGTGCACGCTGCTTTCTTTCTTCTGTTCATCATGAAGTTCGCGCGCGGCTTCGAAGACCGGTTTGATCTTGTTTGCTCCGTAGGCAATCACGCCCAGGAGGAGCAACGCGGCAAAAATGGTCCCGACGACGCTCTTCTTTTTCGGTGGTTCCGGGGCCGGAACGATGGCTCCCGTCCGCCGCACCAGGGGAGTCTGGCCGGGAGTCGATGCCCGCGCATTCAGGGAACGCGCCGTGGCCATCACGGCTTGCTCTTCGCGCAGGAGACCGCGTCCGGCCGCATTGCCGGAAACTACCGTCGCGGCGGGTGAGCCTCCGCCCAACACCATCGTCGATTGCGGGTTCCCACCGGCTGCCGCAAGCGTGCGGTAGGTCCGCAATTCTTCCAGCATTTCGCGGCAACTCTGGTATCTCTGGTCGGGGTCCTTTTCCAGCGCCTTCATGACCACCGCGCTGATCCCGGGATGAATCGAGGGATTAATCTGCCGCGGCGGGACCGGTTCTTCGTTGACGATCTTATAGATCACCGTGGTGATGTTCTGGCCCGGGAAAGGTTTTTCTCCGGTCACCATTTCATACAGCATCACGCCCAGCGAAAAAATGTCGCTGCGGCCGTCGACGGCCCGGCCCTTCACCTGTTCCGGCGACATGTAGCTGGGCGTACCCATGACGTGCGCGGTTTGTTGCACCGTCCCGAACTGCAGAATCTTGGCCGTGCCGAAGTCCGTGACCTTGACGGTATCGTCGGCCGTCAGCATCAGGTTCGCCGGCTTGATGTCCCGATGTATTACATTGCGTTCATGCGCGAATTGCAGAGCGCTGCAAGTCTGCTCCATGATGCGCAGCGTGCGCGGCAGGGGAAACGCGTGCCCGCCATCGAGCATGGCCTGCAGGCTTTTCCCTTCCACCAGCTCCATAGTGATGTAGTAAAGCCCGTCTTCTTCCCCAGCGTCGAAAACCACCACGATGTTCGGGTGCGTCAGCAAACCGGCGGCGCGCGCTTCTGTTTGGAAGCGCGTTAGGAGTTCCGGGCGCGAAAGCCCCGTGCCTTCTTCGCTCAGCCGGATGGTTTTCACCGCAACGGTGCGTCCGATCACCGGATCCGTGGCCTTGTAAACGACGCCCATCGCGCCGCGGCCAAGTTCCCCCACGATTTCGTATCTTCCGGCTTTTGTTACCGTCGGCATCATTCCATCGATCTGCCGCCCCAGGCGGCCGCTACTGGCAATACAAACTTCCAGGGTGCGAATCGGGTGAGGGCTCTTGCAGGGAAGGAACCTGACAAGACTCCCAGACCTTCCATCGTCAAGTTCCCGGTTTTCCCCAACGGACAAACATCCGCCGACACCCGGGCGCCCTACCCTCCACGGTACCCACCGAATTTTCTATTGGTCAACGCTACCAGGGTACCAGTGTGGCGGAGTCGATACCGTCAGAGCGCGACATTCCAGGCGGCCTCACTCTTGACTATCCACCTCCTTCGATGGGTTGCGGCCGGGGCGCAAATTAGGGGTTGCGCAGCGATTCCCGGGGAGACATGGTGCGTTCCGGCATCGGCACGTTGGTTTCGCGGATCGGGCGGTCGACTTCGCCGGGCCGCGCTGGGGCTTCAAGCCCATCCGTGAGCAAATATCCTTGCAGCGCGATGCCGTTGGTCCAGACGCTTTCGAGCGCGGCGATATACTCCATCTGCAATTCGTAGAGTTTTCGCTGCGAGTCCAGCACGCGCGGATAGGACGCCAGCATCTGCCCATATTTGTCTACCATCAGACCGTACGCCTTCTTCGCGCGGGGGAGCATCTCGTCGCGATACTCGACGGCCACCAGCCGTGCGTTCGCGTATTGATCTACGGCCATTGCCGCGCGCTCCCGAAGTGTCAGCGAAATACGCCTTTTTTCTTGGCCGGCGCGATCGATGTCCGCCCGTGCCGCCGCCACATTTCCCTGGTTGCGATTGAACAGCGGAATCTGCACGGCGACCTCCGCGATTCCTTCCCAACCCTTCGCGAAGGGAACGCTGCCCAGCAGTTCGTTGTTGTACTCCATTCCACCGCGAACCTGAATATCGGGTACCGCCTCGCGCCTTGCGCGGCCCAGCACGCTTTGCGCCCGTGCTTCCGCCGTCTCGGCGATTCGAACGGCAGGACTCTCCTTTGCAATCGATTCCACCGTTTCTTCTTCATTCACCTCCGGCCAACCCTTTTCCAGGTCGCCAGCCACCGTTGTCAACGGTAGATCCGGCTGCCCAATCGCCGCCGTAAGCGAACGCCATTCTTCACGCAAGGTGTTCTCCTGCATTCTTGCGCCCATGCGCATCCTTTGCGCTTCCACTTCCGCTTCGAGCACTTCGGTTTCATCCGCCTGGCCGGTATTCATCAGGCGGCGCTGTGTCTCCGTGGCGTCTTGCGCGATGGCAGCCAAGTCGCGCCGCGCGTAAAGAAGCTCCTGGGCCGCCAGCACCCGCAGAAAAGCCATCTTCACCGCGCTTTGCACGCGCATTTTTTGCTCCTCGGCTTCGATCTCGGCCAGCTTCACCTCTTTTCCGAAAACTTCGCGGCTCAGCCCAAGTTTTCCGCCAGTAGCCACCGTCTGCTGCACAAAAAACCCCTGCTTCCCGCCGCCGACCGACCCTCCGCGAATTTCATCGCCCGTATACGCCACCGTCGGATTCGGATACAGCCCCGACTGGTGCTGCCGCGCCTTGGCGGCGCGAATCTCCGCCTCCGCTTGCCGCAATGTGGGATTCGAATCGCTGGCGATTTTCTGCACCTGCTCCAGCGTCACCAGCGCGCCTTTGGCATTTTCTTGCGCCCTTCCCATCCGCGGATATTCCGGCTTTACCGCCGCCATCTCCATGTGCTGGTGCTGTTTCTGCCCAGGCATCTGCATTTCCTGCGCCTGCGCCGCCCCAGCACCCGTCAGCAAGCTTGTCATCATCGCCATTCCGAATGTCGCTCGAACTAGCATGTGATTTCCTCTTCTTCTCCGTGAACTCTGTGTCCCCTGTGTTGAAACCTCATTCAAATTTTCAAGACTCATGGCGATGTTCCGCACGCGCGCCGGGCCCCTTCTTCCGCGCAAGAATCTCGTCATACTCTTTCTCCGGAAGAACGCGGATCATCGTCATCATCCCCATCATTCCCGCGCTCCAATTTTTCGGCAGCCCGTACGTCTCCGGTTTTTCCACCACTTCGTCCATCCCCATTTCCATGAATGCATCCTGCGGAAATCCCGGCACTTTTTGAGCATCGGGCGCGATCGGCGCAGGATGCACATGCTCGAACGGCACGCTCCTCGCCAACGATTCCATCTGGCTCATGGCCTTGGCCTCCGTTTGATCCGCCGTCTGGATCTGCCGGTCGCGCAGCAAGTCCATCATGCTGTTCATCATGTGGTGTGGCAGGTGGCAGTGGATCATCCACGCGCCAGGATATTTCGCCTCGAACTCCACTACACGCGCCTGCGCCACCCCCACCAGCACTGTGTTCATCGGATACCACGTCGACTCCGGCGCGCGTCCACCTTCCGTCCCGGTCACCACAAACTGGTGCCCGTGAAGATGAATCGGATGGTGATCCATCCCCAGGTTCACGATGCGCAGCCGCACCCGGCTTCCCAGCCGCGCCAGCAGCGGCGTCGTCATCGGCCCGCAGACTCCGTTGAACGTCAGCCAGTTGAATTCCATCGCCGCCGTGTTCGGAACGCTGTTGCTTGGCAGCACCGCCCATTCCTGCAAAATCAATCCGTAATCGTGGTCCACGCGCGGCTTGTACTCTTTTTCCGGATGCGCCACGAAAAATCCGATTTGCCCCATCATTTCCTGCATGGCGCTGTGCGCGTGGTAAAAGAAAGTCCCTTCCTGGTACACCGTGAATTCGTAAACGTATTTCTCACCTGGCGCCACCGGCTTCTGGCTGATGTACGGCACGCCGTCCTGCTCGATGGGAATTTCCAAGCCGTGCCAATGCAAGGTAGTCGACTCCGGCAAGCGATTTTCAAACACCACGCGCACGCGATCGCCCTGCCGCACCTGTATCGTCGGCCCGGGGCAGCTCCCGTTGTAGCCCCACGCGTCGATGTTCTTGAACGGCGCGATTTTTTTCTTCACCGGCTCCGCGACCAGGTGAAAAACCTTCACGCCCCCATCCATTTCGTGCGGCAAGTCCGCCACGTCCGGCGTAATCATCGGAAAGAGCGAGCCCGTCGCCGCTCCGTTTCCGCGATGTGCCTCTCGCTCACGCATCGGCATGGATTTTTCCTCCTGAGCTCGCAGACTTTTGCTCAGCCCAAAAAGCCCCGCCCCCAACATTGCCGCATCCTGAAAAAATCTTCTTCGTGATCCGCTCATTTTGACCTCCTGAATTTCCTGAAGCCGCAAGCCGCGTTCTTCGTCGAAGAGAAATGGGGAGTATTTTGACATTCCATGCCGGCGAAATCTGTCTGGTTGGAGGCAAGCAGAGCTCCCCCCGCCGGGAAATCACCTGCTCCTAATTTTTCAGGAGAGACAACTCAGATCCGAAGGACGCTCGATGGTACAGGCACAAATCCAGTGGAGGAGTCGTGAGGTGGGCCAAAATAAAAATCGGAAAACGTCGCTGCCGATGCAGAATTCTCCTGTTGAACGGCCAGCAGTTTTCCATCCGGCGCGCTAAGGCGGGATGCGCTTGAGTCATCTCCAAGAGGCGTGCGAGCCAGAACTACCGCAGGCAGTTCCCGCGAACCGCAACCCATAATGGCGTGCGCCCACGGTGCTTCGTGGGGCATGGGGTTGGCCCCGTGACAATTCCCATGGGAAGCGGCCGATGCGCTCGCTCTCTGGCAATTCTGAGCGGCGCAAAGAGGCGCACAAGCCGGCGCCACAACGAGAGCCACGAGCGTCACCAGACTCAGAGCGCGTAACAGCCAATTTGTATTTCGAATGCGCATCGTCCTTGGCATCCTTTTATTACGCTACGCCGGCCGTAAGCCTGCGTCAACTTCATCGTGCCGTTGCGTTGCGCATAGAAAAAAGCGATGCCTCAATCGCCGTAGCCGTGCGAGTCTTTCTCCACCACCACTTTGCCGGCGAAGGAGCGGTAGACGTAGGCAGAGTATCCCGCCGCCAGAAGGATTCCGAGGATCCACCACGCCAATCCAATTTTCAAACCGTAGTCCGCGGCTTTCGCTGTCGCGACCGTCAGTGAATACGCCGGGTTCCGCGCTGGCAACACCATCGGGTAAACGCCGAAGACCACGCTGGTCAACATGCCCGCCAGGTAAGCGCACGACGCGAAGAACGCTTTGCGCTCCTCGTGATGCCGCAATTCAAAGAGGACGCTTGCTATCCCCGCCACTGCCAGCACCGGAAAAACGAAACCCCACGGCCAGTTCGCGAGATTCTCCTTGACTTGCGGCTGAATGCGGAACGTGAAAGCCGTAACCAGCGCCGTAAGCGCCACGACGCCCCACCAAGCACGCTTCGCCAGTTTTCCCGCGCGAGCATTCACTTCGCCGCCGGTCTTCATCTGCACCCACAGCGCGCCATGCATCACCAGCGCGAGCAGCGCCAAGACTCCCACTAGAATCGTGTACCAGTCCAGGATGCCCGTTTCATCGCCAAGCCGGAAATTGGTCCACAGCGGCTCGAAGAAGTAACCGCTGGCATCCAGCGGCACGCCGCGCACCACATTGCCGAGCGCCGCGCCGAAGAAAACCGCCAGCAGCAAGCTCGACGCGCAGAACAGAAAATCCCATAGCGGATCCCAAACCGCGCTCTTGATATGATTCCGGAATTCAATCGACGCGCCGCGCAAAATCAAAAGCCACAGCACAATCATCAGCGGCAAATAAAATCCGCTGAAAGCGCTGGCGTACAACACAGGAAAAGCGAAATACAAAGTTCCGCCCGCCGCAACCAACCACACTTCGTTCCCGTCCCACACCGGGCCAATGCTTGCCAAAACCTGCCGCCGCTCGTCATCCGTTTTTGCCACAAAGAGATGAATCGCCCCTGCACCCAGATCGAAGCCATCCAGGAGCACATAAATCACGATCATGATCGCTACCAGCCAGAACCAGATCGTTCCCATCAGCTCTCCTCAATCCGCGGCTAGCACGACCGCATCTTCGCCGGCCGGACGATTCCCCGGCTCCGGCCCGAGTTCGATCTCGCGATAAATCAGGAACAGCCACAGGATCGCCAGCACTGTGTACATTCCCATGAATCCAATCAGCGTGAACCAGGCGTTCCCCGCCGCCACGCGCGGAGAAATTCCGTTGGCCGTGCGCATCAATCCATAAATCAGCCACGGCTGCCGCCCGAGTTCGGCGGTCATCCATCCCGCCGTGTTCGCAATATAAGGAAGCGGCACGCAAACCATCAACGTCCACAACATCGCGCGCGACCCAAACAGTTTTCCACGCCAAAGAAGGAAGCACGAGACAACCATCACAGCGATGAAGATTGTCCCAAGCCCCACCATCACATGATAGCTGTAATACAGCAGCGGAATCTGGTCCGGCCATTCCTCCCGCGGGAAATCGGACAAGCCCTTGACGTGCGCGCGCCATTGCCGGTAAGTCAAGAAACTCAGCATCTCTGGAACTTCCAGCGGATTGTCGAGCTTTCTTTTTTCCACGTCCGGCTGCCCGAGGATGGCCAGCGGCGCTCCTTCTTGCGATTCAAAAAGTCCTTCCATCGCCGCCAGCGTCGGCTGCTGGCTATTCGCCACCAGTTTTCCTTGTATGTCCCCGGTCGGGAAAAGTTGCAAGAGCGCCGCGATCGCCCCCACCGATACGCCCGCCCGCACGAAAGTGCGACCGTAGAATGCATCGCGCTTCGTCAGCAAATAAAAAGCGCCGACTCCGGCCATCACGAAGCAGCCGGTTTGCACCGCGCCCAGCATGGTGTGCGCGTACTGCCAGAGCGCCCACTGGTTCAGCAGCAAATCCCAGAAGCTCGAGAGTTCAATCGCGCCGTTGGTGCCGATCCGGTAACCGATGGGATGCTGCATCCAAGCATCCGTCGCCACGATCAGATAGCCCGAGAGCCACGAGCCCAGAAAAACCAGAAATCCTGCTACCCAGTGCCCAATTCGCCCGAGTTTTTTCTCACCAAACA
>Ga0207078_1086_pt1 | contig 14416 bp, 13 predicted proteins | sample Alteio_BWMinHeat_60_FD_153579 | JGI IMG/M metagenome (GOLD analysis project Ga0207078, IMG submission 153579) | Enriched cells from forest soil in Barre Woods Harvard Forest LTER site, Petersham, Massachusetts, United States -... | ecosystem: Environmental > Terrestrial > Soil > Temperate forest >... | reverse complement strand
GGCGCAGTCCTTATCACTTTTTCTTTCTTAATCAGCAGCTGCGGTTTCTTTGATAAGGATAACACTCCCCCGCCTTCTCCTTTAACCCACTTTACTGCTGAAATAAAGCCGCGTTTGCTTTGGTCAACGTCAGCTGGAAATGGTAACAATGATGATTATCTAAAAATGAATCCGGCTATCACCTCTACCGCCATCATCACTGCTAGCAGCAAGGGCACTGTTACTTCTATCAATAAAACAAATGGACGTAGAAATTGGCAGGTAAATACAGGACTTCCTCTTTCAGCTGGGCCTGGCGCTGGTGATGGGATCGTTGTCGTAAGCAGTCGTAAAGGAGATGTTTACGCTTTGCGAGAAACTAATGGCCAACAATTATGGCGCGTCAATATACAAAGTGAAGTATTAGCAAATCCTGCGGTGGGAGAGGGGGTTGTTGTTATTAAAGCGGCAGATGGTCATACCCGTGCACTCTCTGTCAACAATGGACACGAGCTGTGGGCCTTTCAGCAAGTAGAACCCAATTTAATTTTACGTGGGGCAAGCGCTCCCATCATTCAGGATCGATATCTCATTGTGGGTTACGCCAATGGTAATCTCGCAAAATTAAACGCCCATGACGGTCAATTATCTTGGTTACAAACGATCACCCTTCCCGAAGGTGCCTTCGCCATTCAACGTATGATTGATATTGATGCTAATCCTATTGTATTTGAACATCGTATTTATGCGGCAACCTATCAAGGTAAAATCGCGTCTCTCGATTGGACTTCTGGAAGAGTACTCTGGACACATGATATTTCTTCGTATACCGGCATGACCGCAGATGAAAATACTGTCTTTATTACAGATTCCAGAAGCCATGTGTGGTCTTTTGGCGCAGACAGTGGTTTTGTCAATTGGAGACAAACCAAACTCGAAGCACGTATCGTCAGCGGCCCTGCAAGCATGGGAAATTATATTGTTGTGGGTGATGCTGAAGGTTACTTACATTGGCTGAACAAGAGTGATGGTCACTTTGCTGCACGAGAAAGACTAGGCTCAAAGATATATGCAGCCCCTATTGTTGAAAATAATGTGTTATATGCATTAACGAATAATGGTGATGTGGCAGCATACGTGGTAGGTCGGTAATGCTTCCTGTTGTGGCTATTGTTGGCCGTCCTAACGTCGGCAAATCAACTTTATTCAATCGTCTTACACGTTCTCGCGCTGCATTAATCTCTGCTTATCCTGGCATGACCCGTGACCGTCAATATGGTGAAGTCAATTTAGATAAACGTCATTTTATTATTATAGATACGGGCGGTATTACGGATGAAACCGATGAAGTGGGGAAACTCATCACCAAACAAGTCCTGCAAGCAATCGAAGAAGCAGATAAAATTCTTTTTCTTGTTGATGGAAAAAGCGGCATCACACCTGAAGATAAAATGATTGCTGATATCTTAAGGAGAACGGGAAAATCCATCACGCTTGTTGTGAATAAAACAGAAGGCTTAGATCCTTCTATGAGTGTCACCGATGCTTACGAATTAGGCATGGCTTCTCCTATTGCGATCGCTGCAGTACATGGCACGGGTATTTCTAATCTCATTGCCGCTCTCTTTCCTCAACCAGCGGAAGAAATCAGCGAAAAAGAAGAAATTCCTTCGATTAAATTAGCCATTGTGGGGAGGCCCAATGTCGGTAAATCGACCCTCACGAATCGCATGCTGGGTGAAGAACGCGTGATTGTGCATGATTCACCCGGCACGACGCGCGATAGTATTTTTATTCCACTCGAGCGATTTGAAAAACACTATACATTAATTGATACGGCAGGCGTGCGTAAACGCAAAAAAGTATCTGAGGTCACAGAAAAATTTTCTGTTGTGAAGACACTGCAAGCGATAGAAAATGCTAACGTCGTTCTTTATATCATTGATGCGCATTTAGGCGTATCAGAACAAGATTTAAAATTACTTGGGTTTGTGCTCGAATGCGGCAAAGCATTAGTGATAGCTGTAAATAAATGGGATGGTATCTCGCAAGAAACACGCGACCATGCCAAAGCAACTATAGATCGACATCTTGATTTTGTACGCTTTGCGCGTGTGCATTACATTTCTGCATTACATGGCTCTGGCGTTGGGAATTTATTTGACTCCATTAATGAAGCTTATGATTCTGCCATTAAACCATTAACCACCTCTGTATTAACGCGGCTTTTAGAACAAGCACAAACGACACACTCTCCTCCACTTGTGCACGGACGCCGGGTCAAATTACGTTTTGCGCATCCAGGCGGGCATAATCCGCCGCGGATTGTGATTCATGGTAATCAAGTCAATGCATTACCAGAAAGTTATCGACAATTTCTCGCGCATTTTTACCAGAAAAAATTGAAGTTGTTTGGCACCCCCGTGTTGATTGAATTTAAAGCGGGGGAAAATCCTTTTGGAAAAAAGATAAGAGGTAAAAATGAATAGTTCTAAATTGCTAAAAGAAGATTCAAATAATAATGATAAAGACCTTGATACTTCTATTGTTTTATTAAATAAAGATACCATAGGCAAAATAAATGAACACCTCCCGCTTTCAGATGCAAGTCGCTTCAACAGCACCTGTAAGACCATTTATAATTATGGAATGCATTCTTTAGGTAAATATAATTTTTTTATATTTAATACAAGTAAAAAAGTTCAGGAGTTGTTAAGCGCCATCAAAAAATATGACCTCGTTAATATACAAAAGTTATTAGGGCCTGATCCTGGTTTATTAATAGAAACAGGTAAAATAAAACCGAATGACATGAGTGAACCTGATAAGGTGGTTGCGTATATGCCAATAGAATACGCCTTCAAATTCGGAAATACTGAAATATGTCAGTTCATATTGACATGTTATGCACGATTGCCTGCAGATAAAAAAGTAAAAGCGTTAAAGCAAACTATCGATAAGAAGTTTAACGAATTATTTTGCAACGAAGATGAATCCACGCTAATTAAAAAAATGATGGCGTTCATGGATAATGTGAATAATTCTAATGTTAACCCAAGCGCTGAAAACTATGCTCAGCTCAGGTCTTATTCTCCTATTTTTAATTTGTTAGGTTAAAATTTTAATCTCGAAAATTCACATACTGCAGTGGAATCTCGACTTTCGCTGCACGTAGCATCGCAATCACTGCCTGCAAATCATCGCGTTTTTTGCCTGTCACACGAATTTGCTCGCCTTGAATCGCCGCTTGCACTTTTAGTCCAGATTCTTTAATGAGCTTAGTGATTTTTTTCGCATTATCAGTATCGATTCCTTGCTTCACTTCAATCATTTGTTTAGCTTCATTTAAACTCACACTCACTTCTTTGTAATTAAGAGAACGAATGTCCACTTGTCTTTTGGCGAGCTTATTGCGCAAAATTTCATCGACTTGCTTTAATTGAAAATCCGTAGGCGCAATGAGAGTTATTTTATCTTTGTTAAGCTCAAGGTGTGCATTGGTATCTTTAAAATCAAACCGGGTTGTCACCTCGCGATTAGCTTGATCGACTGCATTGGTGATTTCATGATTATCAATATTGGATACGATATCAAATGAAGGCATGACCTTTATCTCCGTCCGATTGTGAGGAAAAAAATTGGTTATAATTTAACACAATTTTAGGTAAATAGTTAGGTAGTACGAAAGAACCTTGACAGTCTCTCAGTGGCTTACTACGATTCACCCTTGCAATTTAAATATGAGAATAAACCACATGGCGTTAGAGTCCATTCGCAACCTTGTAAGAGATGATATCGCATCTATAGACCGATTTATCATCTCGCAGTTGGAATCTAACATTCCATTAATCAAGCAGGTGATTGAATATGTTTTAACATGCGGCGGGAAACGTGTTCGCCCCATGGTGTTATTATTAAGCGCGCGCGCCCTCGCCCATCGTGGTCAAAAGCATATTGACTTAGCCGCTGTCATTGAATTGATCCATACCGCGACACTCTTACATGATGATGTGGTAGACAGTTCAACATTGCGTCGAGGCCATAAAACAGCCAATACCATCTGGGGCAATGATACCAGTGTTCTTATCGGTGATTTTCTTTATTCACGTGCGTTTCAGATTGTCGTCGATCTTAAACATGAAAATATTTTAAACATTTTTGCCAAAGCAACCCATTGCATTGCCGAGGGTGAAATTTTACAGCTGATTAATTGCAATAATCCTGATACCACAGAAGAATTTTATTTTGACATTATCCAGCGTAAAACCGCTAAATTATTTGAAATAGCCGCCCAATTAGGCGCTCAACTGTCCTCTACTTCGGAACAAGAAATCACCGCCATGCGCGATTACGGCATGCATTTAGGGCTTTCATTTCAACTGATTGATGATGTCCTCGACTACAGTCGCTCGGTAGATCAAACGGGCAAAAATGTAGGCCAAGATATCTCCGAAGGTAAAACAACATTACCTTTGATTTATGCTATGCGTAAAAGTAAAGGCGCAGATTTAGAATTGATTCGTGAAGCCATTAAAACCGGCTCCAGCAAGCATTTAGACACCATATTGGGAATCATTGAATCCACCGATGCAATCGAGTACACTGCCGATGCAGCAAAACATCACGCCCTGAAAGCAAAACAAGCACTCGCTCATATTGCTTCATCACCTTATCGCAAGGCATTAGAAGATTTGAGTGATTTTGTTGTTCACAGGACGTATTAGCATCGTAACAAAAAAGTAGCGGGGTGTGGCTCAGCCTGGTAGAGCGCTGCCTTCGGGAGGCAGATGTCGCAGGTTCAAATCCTGTCACCCCGACGAGTAAAATCAATTACTTACAAGAAATCACCGCGATAACATTACTACCTGAGTATGCACATAGTATGCAGTGCGGAATAAAATTCAGTAAAAAATGACGATGCTGAACAGATATAAACATCTCCCAGACTATAAGCATATAAAATTAAAAACTGGTATCATCACCCCGCTTTGCTCGCGCTCCTGCTTTTTGATACGGTATACAAACCATGAATAAGGAAGAATATGGGTATTATTAAAATCATACTTTTTCATTTATTACTGTCGCTTCGCCGACCCATCCTGTTTTTGAGTAAGATACTTGCCTTCATGTTCCTTGGATGCTTTGCGATGGTCATTTTTGTAACTGAGCTTCAACAAACTCCAATGGCTGCAAAAATAATGATGGTATCGATAGGGATTGTATTCACTGCTATAAATTGGTTTTACGATTACCTCATCCTGTTTCTTGCACCAAAAAAATTGGGGGTTATGCTGTCATACTAACGACAGCCAGCCCTTATGAAACAAAATGATAAGGGGGCAGGATCGCCCCTTCACTTGGTTACTGATTACTGAAAACATGCGTTTTATGCTTGATCTCGATTGAAAAGAAATCATTGATAAACAAATCATGCGCCATTTTCTCGTAATCGATGTAGTAGCTGAGATGTAAACGTTCTCTGAAATACACTTTTTAATTTTCATCAATTTAATAATGAATAAAAAACGGCTGCTGCTTTGGCTCCACTGGGACTACCTGCAAACAGCCAGTTTTTCCGTTTATGCTGAGCTCAGCATAAACGGAAAAATTGGCTCTTCATGGGTAGCCCTTCTGGTGCAAAAGCAGGTGCTATATTTTATTCTCTCATCGAAACAGGCGAGGTAAATAACAATCGAACCATATGAATATTTTTGTGCGATGTTAAATCGCGTTCGACAATGCACTACAGATGATGATTACCGCAAACTGCTGCCGCAGTTTATTCAATTCTAACTAAATTGCAAGCTCAAACACTTACGATTAAATGGTGGCTGGTTGAAGCTTCGCTAATTGGGTGAATGAAGTGTAAAGTAACTGCCTGGATCTTCATGTACCGCCATAAACCCCAAATTTAATCGTCCATCAAAATAAATTTGTAATTGCGAAATTATGACCGCCCTAGGGTCGTGGAGTATCGCTTCCTGGTCGAATTCCATAATCCACATCAGCTTTATAAAGAAAATCTTTCAAAGATTCATTTTTAAACTCACCCATCATATCTGATATTTTAAAATCTTCGTTATCACCAACTAATTTTTTTATTTCGTTTACATAATCTTGCATAGTTGACTGACCAGGGTATATATCTTCTTTAAGCCATCTTGAATCGACATATAAAGTATTGCTCCCATCTTCATTGGCTGTTATACGATAAAAACCATTCCCTGTTCTTAGTTCCTTGCATTGACCGTTGTCCATAGCAGAGTTTAATTCATCTCGTATGTCTTGGGGAATCTCTGGCAGCCAACCAGGTCCTGGAGGTCTTGGGGCACCTGGGCTGTCCTGCCATCCCCTCCCGACGCCTGACTTTTGTAATAACTCCTTTATCAACTTTTCTTTTTCATTCTCGTCGCTTGTCAATGGTAGTGCTCTGATTGCTTTTACACACTCATCGACTAACTTTTGCTTATCATTTATCAAGTGCTGCCCTTGCTGTTGATCAATTAATTCTAATAAATCATGTTCTAATTTTTTTTTCCCTTCCTCGCTTTCCAAATTCTGTCTTCTGATGAATTGTAGTTGCCATTCTTCATTTAATTGATTGAGATATTCATCTTGTTTTAAGTATTCATCTAGTTCTTTTTTATTCATAATATTAAACTCCTTTTTAGTTTAAGCTTAACTTACCACCGTCTATCTATATTGATTATTTATAAAAAATTCCCGCTCAACCCAATTTACATTTGTTTCCCTATTCTTTTTTGTTCATAAATATTTTCCTGCCCCTTTCGAACTAGTGACACCTGATTTGAGTTAGATGAAACCACCCTTTCCAGTGGGTCAAGATAATATTCACGGCCTACACTTTTTTTGATGCAATCAGGAATTTTATTCAGCTTGTCTTGAGTAATTTCATTTTTTTTCGCAATTAATATTACTTCTGAATTAGGTTTGGGTGTATGGTAAATCAATAAACCCTCATCTTTTAATGAGGATAAAGCAATCTCTACAGCCATTTTTGATTTTTCATCATTTTCAGGGCCCATGCCTTCAAAATAAACAAAATCAAAAAATCTATCTGGCAACTCTCCTGATTTTACATTTTCTATATCACCACACAAATCGGGTAATTGAGCAGGGTTATGATCAATTGTATAAACCTGGTCTGGATTATATAGACGATTTTTCAAATCAAGATAACTTTTTAAATCTTCAATTGCCTCTTTATCTTTTTCCTTATCAAAATTGCTTATGTTCTTAATGACTGGATTATTTTTATGAGTACGCTGAACCCAGCCATCTCCAATCAGTAATATTTTATAATTTTCTGTCAATTCATATGGAGTTCGACGTTCTTTTTTTTCAAGGTATGCAATTCTCTTTTCAAGATAATCAAATACCTGCTTGGCTAATACATCGTTTCCGGCATTATATTTATTATGAATTTCCTTGAGAGCATTTAGAAGCATCCAATCTCCTTCCAAAAACCCTCCTTTATGATGAATCTCACGCAATTGATCTATGTAATTCTTTTGTTTTTCCTGCCAAAAACTACTTATACTAGCAAAAAAACTCTCTTTAATAGGCTGTTTTTTTGCGTTCTCATCATAATATTCAATGGCCTTGCATAAGGAATCTGAAATGGATTCGTTTGAATTAATTATTTCTTTCAATTCAATGCGTTGCATAATATTGCCTCTACAACCCCAATCGATTTTAATTAAGTAGTTTGTATTTATTATAACTCAAAAATTTAGCTTTCGTTAAAACTGCTTCAATTGGCTCAATAGCGCCAGAAATGTTTGAGAATCAATGCAAGGATGTTGCATAGGTGTGTCTATAAAATCGGGGCAAGATCAGTAAAACTGGCATAACTCATTAGAAATACCCCCAACCTGGATCATATTGGCATGTACATGCCAATACGCTTACGCTTAAGAAGCATAAGATCACTACGTTTTCAAAACGTTCTTATCAAAATTTCAAATCGGTTTTATACAAGAATCATCATCAAAAGCCGCTTTATTAACCCTTGTTGATACTGGGAATGAAGTTAACAAACTAGGCACGGTTGACGTCATTATCATTCCTTTGATCTCAGAAACGTCCTTAATTGAAGGATTCAACCAGCCATCATATTGTTGAGGTGAAATAATTGCAGGCATACGATCATGGACTTGTATCTTTTCTATAACCCAAAGAAACTGATCATTTTCTAAGGGAGGATGGAGGAATCGTAACTGGACTGGGTAGAAATTGTACCGTGCCAAAGCGCTGATTCTCCATCCTATTTAAGTTAGTACGTACCGAACAGATGACTTGAGGATAACGCCTCGTATTACAAGTAAGGTCAATGCTAACTACCAAAATTAGGATACCAGTGAAGGGGATCGCAATGAAGCACTATGTTGGAATTGATGTCAGCAAGAGCAAATTAGATATTTACTTGAATGGAAAAAATTTTTCTGTTGAAAATAATCTGGCAGGATTATCTATTTTGATCGAAAAATTAAATGAACAAATTAGTCAAGGACATGAAATTGGATTAGTGTTATGTGAGGCCAGTGGTGGTTACGAAAAATTATTAGTTGATCGTATGCGAGCAGAAAACTTTCCAGTTCATTTGGCACATGCAAATAAAATTAGATCTTTTGCGAAAACAAAAGGGTTATTAGCAAAAACAGATAAGATAGATGCTGAATTAATTAGTGAATATGGTCGTGTTATGAATCTAAAGGCGGATATCAAATTATTATCTGAATCAGCTGAAATACTAGGGGAATTATTAAAAAGACGAGAACAGTTAATAGACCATAGGCAAGCAGATAAAAATCGCCTAGATAAAGAGCGCTTGCCTTTTGTAATTCAATCTATTAAATCACACATTAAATGGCTAGAAAAAGAAATTGAGCAAATTGATAAACAGATTGAGGATGTTCAAATTCAAGAAGAATTTAAGCAACAAATTGAGCTTTTAATTTCTGTACCTGGAATTGGAAAATTAACTGCTTCATATCTAGTATCATTTTTGCCTGAACTTGGTAAATTTAATCATAAACAAATTGCAGCATTGGTTGGTATTGCACCTTTTAATCGTGATAGCGGCACACTTCGTGGAAAGCGTTTTATTCAAGGTGGCAGAGCCATTGTAAGAAGAATATTGTTTATGGCTGCACTGGCAAGTATTCGATGCTACCACAGTGATTTACGAACTTTTTATCAGCAATTAAGAGCTCGTGGGAAAGCTGGTAAAATTGCTATCGTTGCTGTCATGAGGAAGCTTTTGATTGTTTTGAACAGCATTGTCAGCAGACAAACTCCATGGGTAGTAAAATCTGCTATTTCTGCTTGACAAAAAACACAGATGCTTTGGAAACAATCTGGTTTGCCGGAGTAGTAATGATACAACAACTGGTAAGTAAGCCTTCAGGAGAAATCCAGTTGTCCCATATGCCAGCCATCCCTATCGGTTCGTCATCTCTGAGTTGATAATAATAAGGTTGTTTTGGTTTAGCCGCTAAATCCCATTCATAAAAACCATTCGCAATTATCAGACATCTTCGTTTTGAAAATGACTGGCGAAATGATGGTTTTATATCAACCGTTTCAATTTTCGCATTATTCAATAGTGAGAATTTTCGTCCTTCATTATGCCATGATGGAATCAAACCCCACCGCATGGGAACAATAAATCGCTCACCATCAGTTTGAATAACGACTGGAATAGTTGCTGTCGGTGCGATATTGTATGATTTGAAAAATTCAAAAGTAATGTTAGCAGAAAAATACTCAGCAAATTTTTTAGATGATGTGTATATGGTATATCTACCGCACATTTAATCACTCCTAAAAGACAACACTAATTTTTCGCACTCTAATTTAATCTGCTTTATAATATTTTCCTTTTTATAAATTGCAAAATGCCGGCATCCATTAGTAGATTTTTTGCAAATAAGTAAATCGCAGAGATGATTATATAGCCACCATAGTGATGCTTCTGCTATATCTAGTTTTGGATAATTATCCAATTCATGAAGCACGCTCAAATCATGATGGGCAACATGCTGATCGCGGTATTTTATTATTGAATTCATTTTATAATTTTCGAATTTATCATGGTCAAGATTTAAATAGTCAAGTAAATCCTGTTCAAGGTAATCCCTAATATTAATTTTTTTAGTTGCAAAATAATCTTTAAAATCATTATATTTTAATAAATGCAAATAATGTAACTTTTGAGATTTTTCGCTTCCAAACAATTTTGACCAGCTTATTACCGCCATATCCAAATAACAAGATGATGTAAATATAATATGATCTTCATGCCATCCTTCAGCTTGATTCATTATAAAATTATTCAAACTTCGGTGATAATAAATGCATCTAAGTATTTCAAAGAAAATAGCGATTGATCTACCAATGCACGTGTATGCGTCATCTTCTAGATCAACATCAATTATGTCATCACTTTTCCAATTCGAAGCATGGGTCATCTATAAGATCCCAAGACTTGATATTACTTATATTATAAAGAAAATTATGTAATTAGAATTAAAAAAATAGAATCGACCAATTAAATGCATCTTAATTATTAGGTTTTTTTAATATAGCCAACCATGCCTCAACAATCATCACCATAGCCAAAGTATCAAGCTCACAATACCTTAACAGCGCATTTACTATTGCCTGTCGCTCTATATCACACATTTCCGTAAACTGCATACGAGCATATGCAATCATTGCTCCCGAACCATCCTTAAGCTGATCAGCATCTAAAAGTCGCTCCAAGTCATCCTCAGAGCAATTCATATCAGGAAATATTGGATCAAGTTGAGAATATGGATCAACAATAATACCGTCTTTCTCGAGCAACCATGCCTTATTACTAAAATTGAGGCTTTTTATTCCATTAACAGTCCCATAGATTGGACGACTATATTTTTTTCTCAAAAATTCAGATCTTTTTAAAATCGCTGGAAAAACCTTTTTAATAGAATTGGAACCATTTGTCAGTGGATCATAATAATAACGTTTGACCACTTCTAACAAATCCACCATACAACGTTCACCAACCCACTTTTCTTTACTATCATTTTTTGATTTTGTAATCGATTTAATAAAATTAAGCAGATCGCTCTTATCGGATATATCTTCTGATGATGATAGCATCTCAAGACAGATTTCATTAAGAAAAGCATTTTCATGATTGGAATACATAAAGATTGTTCCATTATCTACTATAAGCTGCTTTCTTAACTCTCGAACAAAATCTATATTTGGGTGATATCCAATTTGAGAATTAATATATTGACCTGCATGTTCAATCACACCATTTTCATAAAGAATATGATGGGAAAATTGAAACGCAATACCATGATTAGGCCTATGTCCTTTGTGAAATGGTATCGGAACTCTAGTTGTCTCAAAATCAATGAAGTGAAATGGAAATACCCAATTATTTATTTCTGATTGCAGCCCTACTTTATCCATTTCAACACTATCATCATTATTTTTTACTTTCTTAATTTGAATCCATTGACGCTCTCTTCTCGAAAATCCCGTATCACCATCAGGAGCAGGATTAATATCCTCTTCTGTCAATTGAGACATTTTATATACTCCCTGAGGAATCAATTTGTCCTTACTTCGCAAATCCCAAACATCAAGGACTGTAGGCTGCTTGAAATCTTCCTCGCTGAACCCAGCTACTTCACGCCAACACTCTTTAAAACCGCTCTTTAAGCCAATAACCTGATCCTCATTTACTATCTTGAATTCACAATCTCTACATTTTGATCCTAAAATTGGTGGAATTTTTTGATCCTCAGAAAAAAATGATGAAATAAATTTAATAAACTCATCAAATGACATACCATTATAAATTTTCTCATCGACAAATATTTTCTGAATTATATCATCAACCGAAAACTCCTTAATTAACCTTACTGATAAATCTTCATCAGTAGTATTTTGCGATTTAATTATTTTAATACCGCCTGATTCAGTTTTATTGATTTTAAATTTTTGGTTCAACCCGTCTGTTGGGCATATCACGCTTTTATCGACTAACATCAAATATGCAGCAATATTTTTATCTGGTAAGGCCTTCTGCAATACATATTTTTGGAATGCAATATCATAAAGATAAGGCCGCCAATTACTATCAATTCCACCCTTTTTGCCGATAAATGGTTTTGAAATATCATAAGACTTAGATTTGATTTCAATGAGTTTTATAGAATTGTGTCGTTTAACGAGAATATCAGCACGTAAAAATAGGTTTTCATATTTGATAGCCGCTTCAAAAATGATAATACTATCTTTATTCAGTAGTTCCGATGTTTTTATTAGTGCAACTTCATTATCAATTCCTTGCAAATCATCATGATCTTGATCTCGATCTCGATAATAGCATTTCGCAAGCTCAGCAACTTGATAACCGCCTTCTGCCAAAGCGTGTAAAAACTCATTGCTTTCTTTTAAAGAGGCATATTCTATTATTGATGAATAATAGAGTTTTGTAGGACATTCTATAGACAGATTGAATTTTGATTTCGTTAGATATCTCATTGCCTTTAAGCCCTTGACTCAATCAGCTACCGGTAATTGAAATAACAACACAATAACTGTTCAACTAAATTTATGTATCGAAACCAAACTCTCTTTATAACATTGTATCTTGTTGCTGTTGTCCAAAAAGCTAATGGATGATTTACATCTTTATCATTATGATACGTTGGCAGAAGACTCACAATACACATTGCGCTATGTTTAAATTTAACACGAGAAAGCAAGACCGACATAATTATGCATCTAGCAAGCAAATCGTCAGCGAAGTATTATATTTTTTATTAAATTATTTTTCAGAAACTTTATTTTGGATTGCTGGGCTTCCATTCATGCTTCTCATCAGGCACAAACACCAGACCTCCCTCACGGTTTTTATATGCAACTAGCCAACCATGTGGAACAGGTGTTCTCATCATATCAGCGCTAGAAACAGGTGTTGGTATCAGCTCCCATAAAGGATCTGAAAATGGCTTGGATGGTGTTAAAATCGCGTACATCATTATGATAAAAAAAATAAAAGGTAGTGAATAATAACCATATTTATACATAACAACTCCTCAATAAAAAATCTTTTATATGTTTAATGTTTAACCAAACATTCGTTGTTTCAATATTATATTTCTATATTGAATTTCACGATAGTTCGAATCGAAATTTTGTTACTTCCGAGAAAATAAACCAGAGGCGTGAGCACTTGAAATGCAATGAGTATTTATTGTATTGAATTGAGCATAATCAGGACTCCAATGTTTTTCACGCAAATAATATAGGGGGCAACCAGCCCCCTTTTAATTGACTACTGATTACTAAAAACATGCGTTTTATGATTGATCTCGATTGAAAAGAAATCACCGATAAACAAATCACGCGCCATTTTTTCGTAATCGATGTAGTAACTGAGATGCTCAGGAATTGTCATCGTGTCTTCCGCAAGCGCGATTGCAAAATCTTCCTCGCTGTCATACTCGCCATGATAGCATTCCTCCAATAAGCGAAGAGCATCATTAATATCACCGCCTATATGCGCCAGAACAGCAGCACCTAACTCATCGTGCTCAGCGATAAAACTTGCCAATGCCGAAACAGTTTCCAGATCAGTATACTCATCAACATGAATGCCACCAAAATCTTCGAAATCATGAATCGCATGTTCCTCTGCATCAGGAATGGGACTGCTTGCTAATATTTTTTTGATATCAGCGTAAAGACCATCAACATCTTGAACGGCACTTATCCATTCGCCGTGCAAGTATCCATTGTTATATGCAGCTAAACAGGCAACATAAATTCTTGGGTTTAATTCAGACATGATTTTCTCCTATTAATTTTTTGATATGTTTTTGCAGTCTTTCTGACCGCGAATAGGAAGCGTCACGCCCGCAGCACGTTGACAAGGGTCGCGCTTTTCAGCGACTCGCGCAGCCCTTGTCAACGGGATCGGGTGTGACATAATGAATGAGCAGAAGAAAGACAAACGGGTAGCTACGGAGAAAATTCAAAAGTCGTGAAGCACGCGATACGGTGAGCTTAAGTAACGCTCCCCACAATTTTATGGGGAGCGTATATTTTGCTACTTACATTTAGGTAGCTTAGCCGGTTTAGACCGCTTGTGTGCAGGTATCAATACGGTCTTTTGACCAGGCTTTGCGTTAGTTCTTACAGGTCGACATTTGACTGTAGTCATAATGCGTCTCCTAAATAAGGTAGTGCATTTCCATAATTGGTAAACTTTTGATAGACTGAATTGTCGATTGCAACTTACCAAAAGAGCCGTTACAAGCACTGTCCCTGTGACGGCTTTTATTCTACGCATCTTACCATCTCAATAAAGTGGCAATAAAACGTACGATAGATTATTATACTTAAA
>Ga0207078_1085_pt1 | contig 14448 bp, 13 predicted proteins | sample Alteio_BWMinHeat_60_FD_153579 | JGI IMG/M metagenome (GOLD analysis project Ga0207078, IMG submission 153579) | Enriched cells from forest soil in Barre Woods Harvard Forest LTER site, Petersham, Massachusetts, United States -... | ecosystem: Environmental > Terrestrial > Soil > Temperate forest >... | reverse complement strand
AGGAGGATAAAAGCCAGAAATTCCGCGTGGAGCATCAGGAGAAGGCCCGCAGCATTGCAAAAGGCAAAAATCAGGAAAAAGACACTGGTCACCATGTTTTTGCCCCAAATCACCATGAGGGCAGATCCTAAAAGAAGCGTGGAGAGAAAATAGAAGATTCCGGTTGTAATCATCTGGTGTTACCGATACGGACCCTCCTGCTCAAGACGGGCGGCAATGGCCACTTCCCACCTGTCCCCATTGGCCAGAAGCTTTTCTTTTGTATAGTATAGTTCCTCCCGGGATTCGGTCGCAAATTCAAAATTGGGACCCTCCACAATGGCCTCCACAGGGCACGCCTCTTCACACAGGCCACAGTAAATACATTTCAGCATATCGATATCATAACGGGTCGTGCGGCGCATGCCATCAGGCATTTCCTCCGCCTCAATCGTAATGGCTTGAGCGGGACAGACGGCCTCACAGAGCTTACACGCAATGCAGCGCTCTTCTCCATTGGGATAGCGCCTCAGAGCATGTTCCCCCCGAAAACGAGGCGAGAGAGCGCCTTTTTCGTAAGGGTACGCCAGGGTCACTTTCTTTTTAAAGAGCATGTATTTCAGAGTCAGCGCCATACCTTGGAAGAGGTCAAGCAACAGAAAGGGTTTCAGCATCTCCCCTCCCCTGTCACGATCTGGAACACCATGAGAGCGGTGGCCGTAAGAACGACCCATCCTAATGAAAAAGGCAGAAATACTTTCCACCCCAGCTGCATGAGTTGGTCATAGCGATAGCGGGGAAAGGTGGCCCGGACCCACAAAAAGACGAAGAGAAGCGCCGCTGTTTTAAGGGCAAACCATGCAATCCCAGGAATCCATGTAAAAGGAATGTAGGCCAAAGGGGGTAACCATCCGCCCAGAAAGAGAATTGTGCCCAAGGTACTCATGAGGATCATGTTGGCATATTCCCCTAAGAAAAACAGGGCGAATGGCAGAGAGGAGTACTCCACGTTATATCCTGAGACCAATTCAGCATCTGCTTCCGGTAAATCAAAAGGAATGCGATTTGTTTCCGCAAGAGCTGAAATACCAAAGATAATCGCCATGGGGAAATGGGGAATCACAAACCAGAGACTCCGCTGAGCCTCCACAATCTCTCGTAAATTCAAGGAGCCGGCACACAAAACTACAGTAATGAGGACGAGTCCAATCGAAACCTCATAGGAAATCATTTGGGCGGCGGATCGCAAGGCCCCGAGAAAGGCGTACTGAGAATGACTCGCCCAGCCCACCATAATGATGCCGTAGACACTGAGGGAGGAGATCGCAAAAAGGTACAAAATACCCACATTGAGATTACTCACCCCCAAGTGCGCATCAAAAGGAATCACAGCCCAGGCCGAAAGGCTAAGACCAAAAGTGAGAAGAGGCGCTAAAAGAAAAAGGAAAGTATTGGCATGTGAGGGAAGAATAGGCTCTTTGTGAAGCAATTTGAGGCCGTCGGCCAAGGGCTGCAAGAGTCCAAACCATCCCACCACATTGGGTCCCAGGCGACGTTGCATAGCCGCAATCACTTTGCGCTCCGCATAGGTGAGATAGGCAATGACGATCAACAAAGGGAGGAGAATGCAGAGCGCATGGGTCAAAAGAGGAAGAAGCTCAGCCATACACCCTCTCTTCGCGAAAAGCGGTGGTACACCTGGCCATAATAAGCGAATGGCGGGAAATGGGATCTGTCATATAGAAATTCTGAATCACAGGCTCAAAGGGGAGCTCTGCAATCTCCCCGGGAGTGCCAAAAGGCTCCCACGGCGCCCGTTGGGTCGTATCTGTTTCCTCAAAAAGAGGATTGACGGCCACGAGGCGCTCTCGCACCTGGGCCAATGTATGATAAGGCAGCGTTTCCCCCAGGGTTTCGGAAAGGGCGCGAAGAATGCGCCAATCTTCTTTCGCTTCTCCGGGAGGAAAAACCGCTTTAAAGCTTCGTTGAACACGACCTTCTGTATTCACATAGGTCCCTGATTTTTCAGTACAGGCGGCCCCAGGCAAAATCACGTCCGCATAATGAGCCCCCCGATCGCCATGGTGGCCTTGATAAATGACGAAGGTATTTTTGAGGGCCGAAAGATCAATTTCATCCACGCCTAGTAAATAGACCACCTCAAGCTTTTTGGCGGCAGCGGCTTGCAGGATTTGTGGTGTATTGCGTCCTTGGGGGCCGGGCAGAAACCCAAGATCAAGCCCCCCGACCCGGCTTGCGGCCGTATGGAGGACATTAAATCCATTCCATTGAGGATGAATGAGGCCATACTTGTTTGCAATTTCATACACGACATGAAGAAGCGCAGGGCTATCGGGGCGTTTTAGGACACTTTGCCCCAGAATGACCATGGGGTTTTTAGCAGCTTTTAAGGTGCGTGAAAAAGGATGGCGGCCCTTCAAAATTTTTTCCAAAATCCGTGGGTCGGCGCCCAAATCCTCCACCAGATAGCCCAGATCATGAGGGGCCCCAATGCGTGCCACGGGCAGACCGGAGGCCAGACAGGCCTTGCGCAAGCGAGCATTGACAAGGGGCGCTTCCCAGCGGGTGTTGGTTCCAATGAGAAGGCACGCATCCGCTTGCTCAATGCCCCCAATGGTGGTGTTAAAAAGGTAACTACAGCGCGGCCCTTCGCTCTGCGTGCTATCTTGGCGGCAATCCGTATGAGGGGACCCCAGGGCACGCATCACGTCTTTCAGTGCCACCATAGATTCCGCATCTGCCAGATCCCCTGCGATCGCGGCGATCTTCTCCCCCGGCACATCTTTCAGGCGCTTTGCAATGGCTTTAAAAGCTTCATTCCATGTAACAGGCTTGAGCACCCCGTTCTTACGGACGTAAGGAGTATCCAAGCGCTGGTACTTCAAGCCATCATAGAAAAAGCGGGTTTTGTCGGAAATCCAATCCTCATTCACCGCATCATTGGGCCGAGGCAGGATGCGCATGACCTCAGGGCCACGGGTGTCAATGCGAATCGCACTCCCCACCGCATCCATCACATCAATAGAGGGGGTGTGGGTGAGCTCCCAAGACCGGGCGCGCCCGCTATAAGGTTTGGAGGTCAGAGCACCTACGGGGCAAATATCAATCAGATTACCCGAAAGTTCAGAGGTGATCGTGTGATGAAGCGCTGTCTCGATGGCCATGTCTTCCCCTCGCCCCAGTGCGCCCAATTCAGGCGAGCCTGCAATTTCACTGGCAAAGCGGACACAGCGGGTGCACTGAATGCAGCGGTTCATGGAGGTTTCGATCAGGGGGCCGAGCTCCAGATTTGGAACAGCCCGCTTGTTCAGATCATACCGGCTGCTGTCACTTCCATAGGCCACAGTGATATCTTGCAGATCACACTCCCCTCCCTGGTCACAAATAGGGCAGTCTAAAGGATGGTTGATGAGGAGAAACTCAAGATTGCCCTTGCGACTTTCCTGGACCATGGGCGTATTGGTATGAATCACCATCCCTTCACACACGGGCATGGCACAGCTGGCAATGGGTTTGGGCGCATGCTCCATCTCCACCAGGCACATGCGACAATTGCCCGCAATGGAAAGTTTAGGGTGATAACAAAAAACGGGAACCTCAATGCCAAGACGTTCAATCGCCTGAAGAATGGTGATGCCTTCCGGAACGTCGATGTCTTGCCCATCAATGGTAATTTTTGGCATGGGTCCATTTTTTGTGAGGAGCCTTCCCTACCCTGTATCGCGGGAATTGAGGAAAAAGTCAAATTTTAAATGGAACTAAAAGAAAGGGAGTCCTTTCATTCAAGAACTCCCCTTGGATCGGAAAATTAAGAACGGCCAGCGGCGGCGGCCTTCCGCGGAGCCGCTAAGAAAGACGTTACTCCGTGCGCGATCTGACGCATCTCCTGGCTCATCATCTGCAGGCGATTTCTTTCCGTTTTCGAATAAGGCGCAAAACTCTGTAACAAAACACCCATGCCTGAAGGGTCTTTTGGTTCTTGAGCTATACTCCACTTTTGTGGAGGAGGCGGAGGTGTGAGGTAATCCTCTATTGCCTTCGCTTGATCACACAAAGAGGTGGAATAACTTTGAATAACCTTTCGCATTTTTTCTGAATAAGGCGCGTAGATGGCTAAAGCATTTGGTGAAAAGGCATCCGCAGTTGTCTCTGTTTCTTCCTCAAAAAGTGCGCGACGTGTCAGAGGAAGCTGACCGGCACCGTTTTGAACTTCTTTCAACTCCTGAATATAATATCCACGAGCTATGTTAGAAATTCCCCGAACGATTTTTTCAAGGGATGTAAGCATATTGCGGGCTCTCACCTGAGTGGCTTCATCTCCTATTGATTGAAGTCTGGCTTGTTGCTCCGCGATATAGAGAGGTCCTCTCCATGTTAAAGCGTCAATAAAGCGGCCTTGTATCTCCGTTGTGTCTCGCAAAAATCCGCCGCTTTTTGGTTTTCCTTCAAAGAGATCGAGAATATCCTCAATATTTGAAACATCTGTTAGTTTACGCGTAACCTGTTCTCCCGCTTCATCACGCATCTTCAAGCATAAACTAAATCGGGGGGATAAAGCTTTTGGCGCTACTGCTCCTTTTTCGACAGATGCAGATTCATCCGCCATGTGGGCCGCGGCCCCCTTAGCCTCAGAAAAAGAAAATAGGGTTAAAATAGTGAGTGGGGCGGCCACTAGGGATAGTGTAAAATTTCTTCTTAACATAATTTATTCCTCATTTTTAATAAACATCTCTTTTTTTATATATTTTTATGTGAATGTCAAGAAAAAAGCGGGGGATGTTCTGCAATCTTCATTTTATGGCGTTCTGTTTTCCTACCCCCTCATCACGCCCCTCTCCAAGATTTTCCCCAAACGATGGCTGAGGTGCTTGGCATTGAAGGTAAAGACTTCCACTTGATCAAGAATGAGCATCAGCCGCGCATCGCCCACTTCAGTGCTGCGCTGAAGGGCGCGGGACACAAAAGTCTCCAGCAGATCAATTGTCAATGTGAGTTGTTGGTGTTCGAGGGAGAGGTGCTTGAAAAAATCAGGCGATGCGTATAGCTTGGACGTAGCCATGGTGGCCTCCTTCTGCTGTAAGGGGTTATCGTGGTGAGCTGCATGTGGGTGCTTTGTACCACCCATGTGCGGCGCTAAGGGGAGTATACCCTGTTCTTAAAAGCGTGCAAAATGTTTTCTTGCAGACTTGTACAAAAAATATGCTATTCTCTCCCATAAATTAGGTTTGAATACTCAGGAGATGCAAAGGCAAAAACTTGCATCTTAAAAAATGAAATGATCACAAATTATCCCCTCCCCTTTCTCAAAATGCAAGCTCTCGGCAATGATTTTGTGCTGGTGCGCGAAGCTGACCTCCGCGCGCCTCTTACGCACGCCCAGATCCGCTTTTTGTGTGATCGACGTCAAGGTGTGGGCTGTGATCAGCTGATCCTTCTCAAAGAACACCCCACCGCTGATATTGAGATTGGGTTTTATAATGAAGATGGCAGTGCGGCCTTGGCCTGCGGGAATGGAACGCGCTGTGTCGCCAAATACTTAGAGAAACCTGAAGGAACAATTCAGACACCCTCAGGGTTGTCGTCTTTTTGGCGGCATGGGGAAGACGTGACGATTTCTTTGAAGAAGCCGCATCCCCCCTCGCCGTTGGCGCAGGCTTATCTTGTGGATGTGGGCAATCCTCACCATGTGATGTTTGTGGAAGATGTGGAAGCCATTGACCTCGATGCCTTGGCCCGTTCGGTGCAACCGCCTGACGGCATTAATGTGGAGATCGCCCACGTCACCTCCCCCACCTCTCTCAAGGTGCGCGTATGGGAGCGGGGTGTGGGGATGACCCCTGCATGTGGCTCTGGGGCTTGTGCTGTGGGCTTTTGCGCGGTACACTTGGGCCTTGTTGATCCTGCCCCTCTGACCCTTGAGATGGACGGAGGTGCCCTGACCGTTGAGGTCAAAGAGGATACGCTCCTCCTCACGGGCCCTGCGGTATTTTGTTTTGAAGGAAGTATTGCCCTCCCATGACGACTGAAGTTGTAACATTTGGCTGCCGCCTCAATGCCTATGAATCTGAAATCATTCGCGAAAAAGCCTTGCACGCAGGGCTTGAGAATGCGGTTGTCTTTAATACCTGTGCGGTCACGGCTGAGGCCGAGCGCCAGGCGCGCCAAGCGATCCGGAAGTATCGGCGGGACCATCCGACTGCACGCATCATTGTGACAGGGTGTGCCGCCCAAATTAACCCGGATTCTTTTGCCACGATGGCAGAAGTGGATCAAGTGTTAGGCAATCGGGAAAAGCTGGAGACTCCCTACTTTTCGCCTGGCGAGCATGCGCGCGTGAGCGTGAACGACATTATGTCCGTGACGGAAACGGCCGAGCATCTGATTTCTGGGTTTGATGGACGCGCCCGCGCCTTTATCCAAGTTCAAAATGGGTGCAACCATCGCTGTACCTTTTGCACCATTCCCTATGGCCGCGGAAATAGCCGCAGCGTGCCACTCGGGGTGATTGTGGATCAGGTAAATCTCCTTTTGGAAAAAGGGTTTCAAGAGATCGTCCTCACAGGGGTCGATATGACAGCTTATGGCGAAGATCTTCCAGGAAAGCCCAATTTAGGCCAAATGGTAAAGCGCCTGCTGGCCCAGGTCCCGACCCTTCCTCGGTTGCGTTTGTCATCCGTGGATCCAGTGGAGGTTGACGAAGATCTTTTGTCTGTGTTCGCGCGCGAGCCCCGCCTTATGCCCCATTTTCATCTCAGCCTCCAAGCGGGGGATGATATGATCCTCAAGCGTATGAAGCGCCGCCACCTGCGCCATGACGCCATCCGCATTTGCCAGACGCTCCGTTCGTTGCGTCCGGATGTGACCTTTGGGGCGGATATGATTGCAGGGTTTCCCACGGAAACAGAAGAGATGTTTCAAAATAGCCTGCGTATTGTTGAGGAATGCGATCTGACTTTCCTCCATGTCTTCCCTTACTCGCCCCGGGAAGGCACCCCGGCCGCGCGCATGCCGCAGGTTAAGGGAGGGCTGATTAAGGAACGAGCGGCCCTTCTGCGGGCTGCGGGACAGCGCAATTTGACGAAAACCCTTTCCAGCTTTGTGGGCAAAGACGTGAATGTTTTGTTAGAGACGGACATTCAAGGACATAGTGAACATTTTTTGCAAGTGCGTTTTGCGACTCCGCAAATTCCTGGCACACTTGCGAAGGCTCGCGTAGGCGGATACACAGATACCCATCTTGAGGCTCTATTATCATAAGCTCCCGATCTTCAAGTAACTCGCTGAAAACAAATATAAAACTTGTTCCCACAAATTGCTTGACTTAAGAAAAATGCTCTGATGATATGATCTCAGAATCAAGTAATCTTTTTTTCTTGGAGAAAATATGCCTTTTTTTAAACGAAAAAATCTTTTATTAACGTTGGCTTTTGCATGCATAATCTTGCCAGCCCATGCTGCACGTAATGATTTGGATGATGTTGCTCCTCATGCGGGAGGAGCTGTAAATCCCAATAACGTCACCCTTAAAATGTCTATGACCCCTGAGACTGGATACACCTTTGAGGCCCTATGGACCCATTCACAAACAGGGACACAATTAAAGGCCCAATCTCTTACAGCGGATAGTGGAGATGTCTGTCAAACTTTTAAATGCCCAGCGCTTTTGGAAAGAACGCTTAAGCGTCAACAAGATGGGTACCTTTATCACGGATTCTTTATTAGGAATGCGCAAGGACAACTGCGTGGCATCGGGAGTTTGGGAACCATGCCTTGTATGGGCTATAAACATGCCGAGACACTTGAAATTCTGAAGAAGTGGGTAGAATTTGGATGTGTGCATCCTAGGGCTTTGCTTCCAGATGCTCCCCTAGATGCACAGGGACGGGTGCAACTGCGGCCCGAGCAGGCACTCCACAAGGATGAGCAGGGCTCTATTTACCCAGGTATGGCAACATTCGCACTTTGGCCGGCTGCAGATGCAACCGAAGATGAGAAAGATTGGTTTGTGGCCTTAAGTACGGATTTAATCGTTGATTTTGCGAACTTGGAAGGATTATTTCCTCCTCTTCCCAAAGGGCCGTTTGACACAACACCGGATCGGGAAGTTGCAACCCGCGTTGTCTTTGTTGATTCTGTCGATAGTCAGTGGCTTCCCCGCTGTCTACGGAATGGATATCTCAAACATACGGATAGTAAACAAGAAGACTTTGGCGAATTTTATCCACCGAACAAGCGTGTTATGCTAGTAAAGGAAATTCCTGCTCTCGTAGCAGCAGCGACTGCAGCACCTCAGGAAGATGAAGCAGAAGCGAACGACTAGGTGGGGAGCAGGATGACGAGAGGAGAAGCTGCATGAGTTGGCTCACGCGTCTTAAGGAAGGACTCAAAAAGTCCTCCTCGCGCCTCACAACCGGGATTACCACCCTCCTCACTCATCGCAAGCTTGATGATGAGATGCTGGAAGAGCTTGAGGAGTTGCTGATCACCAGTGATATTGGTGTCAGTACGGCCCGGGATCTTATCCAGAGACTCAAGAAAAAACGATACAACCAAAATATTACCTCTGAGGAAGTGCGGGCCGATTTTGCGGAAGATATCGAGGCAATTTTGGCGCCTTGTACCTTCCCCCTTCTCCCTGAGGGTGCGACCAAGCCTTTTGTCATTCTCGTGTTAGGAGTCAATGGTTCTGGCAAGACGACAACGATTGGAAAGCTAGCCCATCAGTGGAAAAACAAAGGCTACCAGATCTCCTTGGTGGCGGGAGATACGTTCCGGGCAGCGGCGACTGAACAACTTGAGATTTGGGCAAAACGGGCAGGCGTACCGCTTGAAAAAGCCACCACCCAAGACTCTTCCGGCCTTATTTACGAAGCGCTTCAGAAAGCACAGGCCCGGAAAGATGACATTGTCCTCATCGATACAGCAGGACGCCTCCACAATAAGGCGGAATTGATGGAAGAGCTCAAAAAAATTCGTCGCGTCATCCAAAAAGTGGAGCCCACGGCCCCGCATGCGACTGTCTTGGTGCTGGATGCGACGACAGGTCAGAATGGGTTGACTCAAGCGAAGGTCTTTCAAGAAGCCGTTGACGTTTCTGGCCTTATTGTGACCAAGTTGGATGGAACGGCGAAAGGCGGCGTTCTGGTCGCCATTGCCCAACAAACCGGCCTCCCCCTTCATGCCATCGGGGTGGGGGAAGCCATTGAAGACCTCCATCCCTTCTCAGCCAAAGAGTTTGCGGAGGGGTTGCTGGGAGCTTAATGAGGGGGATGATTCTCTGATGGGGAGAGAGGCTTCACCGAGAGCTGAAATCCAAGACCATGCAGAATCGCCCCAATGGTATTTAATTTTGGATTCCCACGACTGGAGAGAGCCCGATAAAGATTTTGTCGATTAAGGTGCGTCTTTTCAGCAAGATGAGAGAGGCCCCCTTGAGCCTCTGCAACCTCCCGCAATGCCATCAAGAAGGCTTCCGAATCCTTGTCCTCTTCGTAAAGTTCAAAGGCGACCTGTAGGAAAAGAGCCGCTTCTTCTGGATTTTTGAGGCGTTCACGTAAATACTCACCGTAATCTAGCATTTCTCTCATTGTATGCTCTCCTTGAATTGTCTCCAATACTCTTTTGCCTTTTGGATGTCCCTTGACTGGATATGTTTATCACCCCCATATAGCAGAAAAATAAAGCATCCCCCATATTCAGCAAAATAAATCCTAAATCCAGAACCAAAAAAGAAGCGAAGCTCAAATACCCCCTCTCCTACTGAAGCACAATCACCAAAATTTCCCTGTGTGAGCCGTAGAAGGCGGTTATCGAGCCGTATTCTTATGGAATAATCCAAAGAATCAAACCATTTTCGGAAAGGAGCTTCTCCTGAAGGTGTGACATAGATTTTGATAATTTTTGTTTCAAACGTTTGGTCCATTTGGCCCCTCCCTGATTCGATTGCTACGCGTGAAGTGTATACTACAAGCTACAAAAAAGCAAACTAAAAATATTTTCTTTTAACCAATACACTTCCGCATCCACAGATAGGTCTGTTTTTCGAGTAAACTATTCTGCTGAAGGCGTCCCTGGAGGACCTCAAAATCAACGTGATCCAGGTCTTGGTCTTGTTGGGTACAGGAGAACACCACTTTGGTTTCTTGGGTTAGGGGATCTTTGTGCAATTGGATGCATTGGCCGCAAATTTCCTTCATCATGCATTGCATGGGGGAGTTGATGCTGCCGATCGCTTTGTGGGCAGGGTTGAGGTAGGGCACCAGGAGGGTTTTGCGGGCACAGGCAACGGCGGCCATCATGCGATCGGACCCGATGGTGAGGAGGTGGGTGACATCCGACAAAGGAATGGGGGGATTGTCAGCGGCGTAGGCCAGAAGGCCCTCGATAACATTGCCCCTATAGGATCTGTCTTGAGGTCGCCCTACTTCAAAGCCCTCTCCCGTTTCACAACACCAAATCACGTGATCGGCAACTCGTTCAATTTCCGCTGCTTTAAAGCGATCTTCTGGGATTTTATAGCCGGCTACATAGATCACACGACTCCCCTGCTCTTTGAGCGCACGGCCAATCGAAAAGAGAACGGCATTCCCCAGGCCTCCGCCCATCAGAAGCACTGTGGCCTGTGCAGGAATCTCGGTCGGCGTCCCTGTGGGGCCCATGAGGACCACTTTATCTCCAACTTTCAGGGTGTTGCAAAGAAGGGAGGAGGCTCCCATCTCGAGGACAATGAGAGAGACCAGCCCCTTCTCCGCATCCACATGGGAGCCGGTCAAAGCAATGCCTTCCATAGAGGGACGCCCATAGTTTTGCAGCCTGAAAAATTGGCCAGGCTTAAAGTTGCGCGCCGCGAGAGGGGCCTGGACCACAATTTCAAGAATGGTGGGGGTCAGTCTGTGAATCGCATGAATCCTGCTTTGGAAAAGCGTTTCGAGGATTTGTGTGAAGTGTGGTGTCTCAACAGGCGGCCGTTTTCCAAGCTCTTGGGAGAGAGGGCCATATCCCTTCTTTGCGCTGGCCATGGCATTGACCACATTGCCTTCATAGGTGGGATGCAGGTCCCCAAACATGCTGACGCGGTGCTCTCCCTTATAGGAAATAAGAAAATCATTGCTGCTAGGTCCTCGCTTTCGCAAGGATGACAAGGAGAGGAAAGGATTTTCTTGTTCCAAGACAGTGTTGGGATGGGTCCCAATGGCCACTAGGAGGGTACGGCACGGTAGTGTGAGAGATCCCTCTGTTGTTGTTAACGCCAGCGTATCGATATGGCCGTGGAGATCGACATTCATTTTTTCCACAGTTGCGTTTTCTAAAAAGGCGACCCCTTGTTGCAAAGCTAGATTGAGCTCTTCCGGATTGAGGATGTAACTGGGTGACTCTTGTAAACCTTTTCGATAGACAAGGGTGACGGCTTTGTCCAAGCAAGACCGATCGCCTTGTCGGAGGGCACGGGCATCTCTTAAAAATTCTTCGGCGATCTCACGCTCCTCTGCAGAAAGAGTTTCTGGAAGTCCGCCTAACTCTTCTGTGCGCTTCAAGAATTTTTCAACCTGAACGGGATAATAAGCCAATGCTTCCGTGGCTGTATCCACCGCAGTAAGCCCGCCCCCCACTACCATGAGGGGGAGTCGAATTTGGAGATTCGCAAGAGAGTCTTCTTGCGCGGCCCCTGTGAGCTGGAGACTCATCAGAAAGTCGGAGGCGAGTTTGACCCCTCGGACCAGTCCATTTTCAAGCGGGAGAACGTTGGGTTTTCCCGCGCCCAAACACAGGGCGACATGATCAAAGCCAAGTTCAAAGGCTTGGGCAAGGGTGAGGTTCCCTCCAAGGCGGATGCCATCATAGAGGGAAAAATGGTCGCGTCTTTCAAGAAGGAGGCGAATAAGGAGAAGGTAGCTTTTATCCCACCTCGCCGTAATCCCATACTCTGCCACCCCACCAAAGCCTGTGATTGTGCGCTGGCTCAAAGGTGTCTTAAGATCTTTCCAGTTCTGGATGGGATTCTTTAAAAGATCAGACGGCAAGGGATCAATCTTCAGCCCATCAATCCCCACAACCGTATGTCCCTCATTGAGTAAATAATGGGCGAGGGTAAATCCTGCCGGTCCCATGCCGGCCACCAGGACCTTATATCCACTGGGGGGCTTGGGCAATGGATGGCGAAGATTGAGAGGATTCCAGCGGGAGAGAAGACTATAGATTTCAACGCCCCAAGGTAACTCGAGGACATTCTCTAGCGTTTGAGTTTCAATGCTGGGGATATCGACAGGCTCTTGTTTTTGGAAGATACAGGCTTGTTGGCAGGCATTGCAAATCCGCCGCCCTGTGGCTGCCACCATGGGGTTGTCGACCATGATCATGGCCAAAGCCCCAATCATGTATCCCTGAACGCGCAGGCTATTCATTTCAGAGATTTTTTGCTCAAGAGGACATCCTGGTTTTTTGGGTGAAAGGCCTTTTGAGCAAGAATCTTTTCCTTGCGGATGACAAATAATGCAGTAATGAGCTTGATCCAGGGCTTCCTCGAAGGAGGCTCCAGGATCTGTGCAGTCGAATCCTTGGCGGGTGACCTGTGTGGGCGACACCAAAACTTTCCCTTCTTTCTTAAGAAGAATAAGGGCAGAGGGATCAATTTTGCGGGGCAAACGAAAGAGGGGTGACGGTTTCTCTTGGTGGATGGCCCAAGCGGCATATTGCCTGGCAATCTCTAGGAAATCTTCATCTCCCTCCTCCATTTTGAGAAGAACATGGCGCGAAAAATTGAGATCTGTACAGGGCTCACCCATCAAGGTCGTGAGCTTTTCTTTGAGGACATCCCCATTGAGGATCGCCACGTCCTCTTTTGAATATGTTTTTGCGACTTGGCGTTGCACAAAGAGGCGTTTGCAACGATAAAGAGGGGCCAGCGCATAGGTGAGATCTTGTAAATTGCGCACCTCGTGGGGGATGTGAAAAAGGTCAGCGAGAAAATCCTCGAGATAAGGCGCGAGATCCAAGAGCAGCTCACTTTCTTTAAGCCCTGAGGGAGGGAGCTGCCGCGCGGCTTGAAGACGAGCAGCCAGCGTCCCCTCTTCTTCTCTCTCAAGAAAAGACAAGAATTCCTGGTCAAGACGCTCAAGCCCGCAAAGAGAATAAAGATCTGGAAAAGAAAAACAAAAAGATATCTCAGACATTTCCTCATTTTGAGAGGAAAAAATGCATAAGGCAAGCTTATTTTACCCGCCTTCGCAAAGACCCGTGTCTTGGCGCGGGGTTTCAAAGCGAAGCGGGTATCCGCCGAAGCCTTGGCGTAGGAGGATACGCTTCGGCGGGTGAAATCCGACGAAGAATCATACGATGCCATGGGGCTTTCCCCACGGAGTTTCACCTTCTCTTGACGTCTAAGACATTGGGTTTTAGAGTGTTCACACATAATTCTAACACACTCACAGGCAGAAACATGAAGTTGCAGAAAAGAATAGAAAATTGGGAACGTCGCTACAATTTTAAAATCCGCACATTTCTGGCGATCGTACTCTCCGTCTCTCTATTGGTTTTTCTGGTTTCTACCCTATGGCGCTTAGAGACAGCAGTATGTGAGAGAGATGTCTCCATGCAACCCCCCCATCCCCTCTCTGACACCCAGAAAAAATCAAGTGTTTACCTCATTTCTTACGCTGATCTTAAGGACATATTTTTTCAAAATCGGAATATGTTAGCAAGATCTGCCGTTAACAGCGGCATTGATTTTATTTACAATTACAGGCGTGAGCATCTCGACCCTGCCTTCATTAAAGCAAACCCCATTCTCCAAGAATCCTATGGGGCAGGCTACTGGCTTTGGAAGCCCTATATTATTCTCGAAACGCTTCGCAAAATTCCTGAAGGCTCGATCCTTCTATATGCGGATTCCGGGCTTTTCTTCAGTAAACCAATTCGCAATTATATAGAGAAAGGACTCTCAGACCCTGGAAAGGACGTCCTCTTATTTGCTTATGACCCCAAGGAATATGGGCTTGCGGCCAAGGTTGCGAGTGGCGATACGTTTGATGCGATTCACTGCCGGGAAAATCGATGCCGCTACGGGCACCATGTGTGGGCTGGCATTGTTGTTGTGAGGAATAGCCCAAAGAGTCGGCACTTTATCGAAACATGGCTTAATCTTTGCCGTAATACGGACCTTCTGCAGGGAAAAACAAAATCTGCCAATTACCCAGAGTTTAGGGGACAGCAACACGACGAAGGCATTTTAAGTGCGTTGGGCGCGCGGGAATCTGATGTCGTGAATTTTATGCCAATGGACTCTGTCTTTTTTCAGCATATTGAGATGCACCGTCGCAAAAACATGGAATTTTCTTTGCTTCCTGAAGCGAAAAAAGCGAAAATCAACCGCACAAAATTAAAAATAAAAAAGTTTTTCAATCGTTTTTTTGAAAAAGAGACAAAGTAATCCACGGAGGTGGATTACTGAGC
>Ga0207078_1084_pt1 | contig 14549 bp, 13 predicted proteins | sample Alteio_BWMinHeat_60_FD_153579 | JGI IMG/M metagenome (GOLD analysis project Ga0207078, IMG submission 153579) | Enriched cells from forest soil in Barre Woods Harvard Forest LTER site, Petersham, Massachusetts, United States -... | ecosystem: Environmental > Terrestrial > Soil > Temperate forest >... | reverse complement strand
TAGTTTTAATCATTTGGGTTTTCTTTGTTTTTAGGTTTAAAAAATTCATGGTAAATTTTGAGGCATACATACACGGCCGAAGGAAGGCCAAAAGCTATTTTTATGCTCCAGTCTAAAGCACTAAGCCAGATGCCCGCATTAATGGCCGAAGCCCGCACGGCATTGTTTGAAATAAAGTTGATGATGTGTTTCATTCTTGAGTGTTTAAAAATGTTTTCGGCATAATAGGAAAGGTTGCGAACCTGATTTCGGTGCTGAAGTAGGTCCAGGTATTGTTTGGTATGATACTCGAATCGCAGCAGAAGTGCTACTATAATTTGTAGTAGATGTCCACATTTGAGATGACGATCCAAGATTGATATTAAATGGAGTGTAATTCAAACAGATTTGTGACCATACCATTATTGATAATACTTCATTAATATTTGGCAACTTGAAATCTATAAAAGTATTAATCCCAACAGTTAAAGATAGTGATGCTGAAATTGCTGAAGTCCAGTTTGCTGAAGATTGTAATGTAATACACCACCCCAAACCCGTCGCATGATCAATAACATAATTGCTGGAATAGGTTTGGTTGCCGTTTTCATCGGTAAAGCGATGGGTATTGCCAAAAATATTATTGGTTTTCAGGGTAAAGAAATCTGTCAAGCGGCCATGTTTCAAGTTGCCATCATCGCCTGTGGCGTAGGAGGTTGTTTGCCCCGTTTGCAAGGAATAAATTTCATTCAATGATTCACGCTGTGTAATCGTCAGGTTATCTTGCAAAAACTGGTTGGTCATTACAGAGCCAAGGATATATTGCAGCTGTGCTGTTGTGAGGTTAGCGAGCTGAGAGTTGATCAATGCATGGATTTGTGCAGCAGAAAGATAGCCAATTTGCGTGTTGGTTAATGCCTGCACTTGCGTACTAGTTAGGTTTGCAATCTGGGTATTGGTAAGGTTAAGCAATTCGGTGCTACTCAATCCCTGTATAAATGATACCAGTTTACTTGCTGTGGCCAGGTCACTTTTTACGGTTGAAACTGAGGCAGCATTGATCAATTGCTGCAAGGTTTTGGCAACGAACAATTTGGTAGCGGGCAAGCTAACTGCAGAACCATCAGAATCTGTAATGGCAGAATCAGGAACCGTAAAAGTGCCACCGGCTGAGACAGTTGTGGAATACGTATTGTCACTGTTCTTTACTGTAGCTACAGGGCAAGCAGGCACCTGGTAATCTTTGGCGGCAGGTACATTATGATGAATTCCAGTCCCGTCAATGATCACCACATCTGCCAGGGTATTTGCAGTGCCGCTTGGGTATGTTGCCGTAAAACTGCCGTCCGAATTTTGAACAATAACCGGTGCGCAGGCCGGGCTTATTGAGGAGGGGCTGTGGGTAGATGGCACAGCGCACCGGTCTAACAGATAGTTGACTTTAATATTAATATCCACTTTCCAGCCCGCAACATCATCATCAAATTTTTCGGTGAAAGGGGTAAGCTGCGCACTGGGGTCAAGGATAAACTGATCGGCATATTCAGGCGCATTCAACTGTGCAAGAATGTCGAGGGCAATCTGTTGCGTATCACTTAGCACATCCTGTTCATTGCTTTTGTCATGATAAACAATATCAGCAAAGATGAGACTGAATTTCATGTTCAGTAATTTTTGGGAAGTAGAGGATGGTTGTGGCATGGCCCACATCAGCGGATATTGGACAGGAGCATAGGCACCTATCTCCCAGACATCCCCTTCGCCAAAGGTTTTTAGCTGCAGGTGGGCATCACTTATGGTTTTTAAAAGGCTTATAAATTGATTTAGACTTATCATGGTATTGAGTATATAGTAGTGAATATTGAGACAGAGTAGGGGCGGACCTATGTGTCTGCCCTCGGCTGGCTATGGCTCGCGAAGAAATAACTTAATTTTTAAATAAGGGCATCTCTAAAAACTACCTTATACCCTTCTCCTCGAGGAGAAGGACAAAGGATGAGGTCATAAAAAAAAAGGTTTTTAGAGATGCCCATAACTTAATAACTTGAATCATCAAAGCACAATCCATTCTTCCCCTGGTACAATTCGCTGAAAGGTATTTTTTCCCGGTGATCATTGGGTGCGCCAAGGTACATGCCTGTATTATAAGCGGTTCCCTGAGGCCGTATGGCTTCGAGACTGTTGCCGTTTATTTGCAAATACAGTGGAAATTTATCGGGGTTTGCCCTCAAATGGCGGGTGACGCGTTCACAATAATATTCCGCGTTTTGGGTGAACTGATCTTTGAGTTTTAAGAGATCAGGCATTGTAGCCGGCTGACTGTTGTCACTGCTTTTTTGCATCACGTTCTTATTGGTAAATTTATAAGATAGCGGCAATACGGCTTCTGCCAAAGTCCACCATAGCGTTGCTTTTTGCAGGTAATTATTGAGCAAGTCCTGGTAATCAGTAGAAACGGATGAAGCGGCAATTTGGGCAATAATATCATTCAATAAGCTGCTGCCTATGATAGGGACGATGTGTTTATCCTGTGCGAGAATGATAAGAGGAGTGATGAGCTTATCTTCAACATTGTTATCAATATAACTGTTGTCTTTGATGTATTTTTCCGATATGAATAGAACGGCCATAATTTTAAGTTTGTGAGTTTGTGAGTTAGAGAGTTGGTGACTTTGCGGTAAAAATTAGTGGGTGATTTAGTGAGGTATAGAAGTTAGTGAATCGCTAAGTAAGTGATTTAGTGGTGAATTAAGTTAGTGAATTTATCTCATTAATTTGCTGATATGGGTTGAGTTAGAGATATAGTTAATTTGTGAGCCGCCAACTCACTAATTCACCAACTCGCAAACTTTTCTGTCACCAACTCATAACTTCTCCTTCGGAACTGTTAGTTGAGCGAGTGGCGGCAGTACATCGCTCACCCCTTTTATCTGTAATGGTTTAAGGCCGATGTTTTCGCGAACTTCATCTTTGGTCATGGCTGTTGCAATTATGGTATCAGGCAATTGCCATTTCAAAGGAGTAGTCGGTACAATTCTTAGAGGTTTGGTCATTACGCCGTTGGCCTGCAACAAGCTGTTGAATACCCGGTTAAGAAGTTGTTGTTTGTGGTTTACATACGTGTTCTGAAACAGTTCTGATGCTTCCCGCAATTCATCGCGTCCACCAAGTTGCCCTGTTGTTTTAATACCAAAGAGCATTGGGCTTGTTATTTTGTGCCCTGTAAATATTTCCTGCTGCACACTTTCATTGAGCAAGGCAAACTGTTTGTCGATATCCGGGACCTGCAATGGTAAAAGGGTGGGAGCTTCAGATTTGTCATCTGAGAAATTGAGGACAAAGCGACCGGCATTATCCGTCCCGGTAAATTTATTCCGAATTTGTTTTTCGATAGTTGCCTGCTCTTCAGGGGTTGGCGTACCATTGTTAAAATTGATCATAAAGCTGGCGCAAAATCCGTTTTTGATATTATTCAGATGATAGTTTGCTATTTCATAATCAATTTCTATATAGGGGATGCAACCGATATAATCCGGTATGGGATATACCTCAAGCCGCGGACGATATTCTTTAAAATACAATAACTGTGCACCCACAGGTTTTGCAGGGTTAAAAGGATTGAAACCTTTAAGGCCTGTATCTTCAAGGCTTTGATGGTATTTTGTCCAATCGTTTGAAAAATAATAGAATGTACCATCATGGCTTGCCCTTATTTTAGAGAAATCTATATGATAAACTTCGGCAATACGCCCAGTTCCCTTCGTATAAATTACCTGCAATGCGAAGCCACCAAATATCTCCAGGTCAAGGGCAACTTTTTCCAGGAGATCATCAAGGCTTTCATCCATATTGGCTTGTTTCGTGAGGGCCAAAACTTCTGCATTTTGTGCAGGTGATAAACCTGCTTCGTTTACAAACCAACCATTACCAGCTATGTATTCTTTCTTGCTGGTAACAATGGCATTGTGCTTGGCAGAGCGGTTAAACAAATTGATAAGATAATCTGGATAGTTGTTATTTTCACCATAATATATCCAGGGCTTTCCGCGCACTTCCACAAATTCGGGAATAGTATGGTTTGCGAATTTTAGTACCTGAAGGAAAGAACGTTGAATGTTTGTCGTTTGTCGTTGGACGTTATTTGTCGCTCGATGGTTATTGTTTTTCATTTGGGCAGATTTTTGAAATTTGAAATTGGATGTAGGATGCCTTATGCTCAATTACTCACCGTAAATGATGTTTGTTTTAGGCTCTGAATCATATTTTATTTCAGTTGGGGATGAACCATTTAGTACGGTAAGTTTGCCTGTTTTTAAAAGAGAATGTGCTAAAATAGGGTCAAGATTTGCACTGGAATTTTGCTCAAAAACAGCATAATGATAATCGCCCAGGGTAGACAGGCTTACTTCTCCATTTAATAGGTTAGGGCTGGATTTTTCTGTGACCTGGAATTCATTGTAGCGGTAAGTAAACTGCGACTGGTCAGCAGCAATGAAGAAGTATGCCTGCCTTGTTTGATCATTGGTAAACTGGAACAAAAAGACAGGGTTTGAGAGGGTCGCTTTTTCAGTAAGCGTAAGGATGATCTTGTTGAGGGTTCCCTGGGCGATTGTAATCATAAGAGTTGTTAGTTGATGGTTGTTAGTTGTTGGTTAATAGTTGACAGTGTTAAGTAGTTCGCGTCAGCAACCTAACTCCTGATTCCTGTGCCCTTTTTTATGCCGCCGGGCTTAGTAATGTATCAAAACTGCTCAAAACTACCTGTGGCATTGGCTGCTCTTCTTTGCCTTTAAATTTTAACTGGTAGCCGTTGAAATCACCCATCGCTTTACCGGTAAGGGTGTCACTGTTCTGAAGTTCTATGCCATTGTTCATACCACAGAGCCAGTACTTTCCGTTGCGGTCGAGGACGATAACAACGAGCCTGTTTTGAGCCAGAAGACGTATTTCATTTCGCCAATTGGCCTGTAGTTTACGAACCGAGAAATCAAGGGCCTGTTCGTAATGGATGGTGCCATTGGCATCATTGGTTTGTATATGTTCCACAAGGGAAGCAGTTTCTTTTTCGAGCTGGTATTTCCAGAACTGTGTTCCGGTATGCATGGTGATGGTGGTAACCGTACCGGAGGAAACAGTTGGGGCGGTGAGGTTAACGAGTTCTGTAATATAGACCTCCTTTACACCGCCTACATTATCACGACAATCGAGGGTATATCCCTGGGTTAGTGCACAAGACATAGTTTTAGTTATTATTTGTTAGTTGTTAGTTAAAAATTGTTGAACGTTTAGCGTTGGACGTTAGTCGTTCCTTCGTGCGAAAATTGAGTATTAACCCGGCTTGCATTCATTTACAAGCCAGGGACAATTAACGGGCTCATTGATCATTGATTAATGATTATTTCTGCTATTTCCCGTATTGTACAATTTCACCTGGAAAAGCCACCTGGGTACCGGCTTTGAATTCTGCCACGAAACGGATTTCATCAGCTTCTTTGGCAAAGAAAATTTCAAAGCGGTCTTCTTCGTTCATCAGGTCAGTGCCGAAGTACATATTTGAAGTACGGAGGGCAATAACACGGTTCAAACCAGTATTGTTGCTGTTATCGTTAGAAGTGTTTAACCCATTTACACCTACTACTTTAATCCCTGTGCCCGGCATAGTGAGTTCCATATCTGCCGAGGCAGCTACGGCATCATAATGGAACAGGTTTTGGTTTTTGAGGGCGATGGTATAGGTCCTGAAAACATCAAGTCCACAGAAAATTACGACATCATTATTGTTCAGCAATTGGGAAGGGATTTTTGAATAAATAGTGTCAAACTTAGCGTTCACATTGCTTGTGGTAATTGCTTCGGTATTATTTGTGCTATCGGCGGTGACTGCCGCACTTGATGCATCAATAATTTTCAAAAGGCCATCGAACCTTTTCAGGTTCGAATCAGAAAGGGTAGTGTCACCTTGCCAAACGGCAACCTCAAGCTGCTGTGCAATTTTGCCTGCTTTTTCGTTGCTATATACTTCTTCAAAAGGCAGTTTTTCATAGCGGCTGCCGGCGGGCAATTGCGTTTGAAGATAATAGGCCTCAAGGGTTTTTGGGCAAAGTGCTTCATTGATCTTGATCTTGCCAACAGTGATTGTTCGCTGGCTTAGCGCTGTGGTGGCCGATGAATTGAAACCACATGTACCGCCTGCCTGAAAGATGGAATCAGTTTCAAGAATGTTTACCGTTTCGGAAGATTTGATACCCGTCATCGGTGTCATCAATTTTACGGTCTTTGCGTCAAACAAAGACTTGGTAACAAGTGGGTAATTGTTTTGGTTGGTGTACGTGCTTAATGCGGATACGTCGAATGCCATAATATTTAGTTGTTAGTTATTAAAAGGTGAAATTTGTGATTTGGAATTTGTGACAGTTGCAGGAGGTTTTCCTATTGTCGTTTTGGTTAAGACTGATGATCTTTGCGCATTTTTTGGAGGCTGTCAACAAGGCTTTTCATTTTAGCGTCCTGTCTGCTTTTTACTTCCAGAAAGGCGTTCTTGGGTTTGATAACGGGTTCGTCAGCGGGTAAGGCAGCAAGTTGGCCAACAAGTTCAATCAATGCTTTTTGTGCAGATAGGTGCCGATTAAATGTTTGCTTAAAAGAAGCCAGTTCCTTTTCAAGTTCAGTGATTTTGCTTTCGAGTTTTTGCGCGACGGCGAATCGCGTTTCATCAGGGTTTGCACCTCCGTTTTTTTCATCAATTTCCTGATTGGGTGTTTCTATTTCTGTGATCAATCCGCCGACTATACTTATCAGAGTGCCATCTGACAATTCAAGTTCGCCATCCGGGGCGGGTTGGTCTCCATCGGCAGTGTTTACAAGTACTTCTGACCCTTGAGCAAGGTCGCCAATAACTTTGATGGCGGTGCCGTCTTTAAGATTGTAGGATACGGATGTAGCATCGTTTGATGCGGCAGATGAGGCAGCCTGGCTACCCTCTGTGAAGAGCATTTTTTTGATTTTTTCTAAAGCTTCTTTTGCGGTGATTTTTGTCATGATTGTTAAACGTTTTAATGATATATTGAAATGAAAATCCTGGAATGTTTTTTGAAAATTTTAAAACAGCTTTTAAGGTTCTATTTCTCCCGAAACCAGGTCAATGATTTCTTTTAAAAGTGTTTCTTCTTTAGTCAACATTTGATTATAAGTGAAAAAACCTTCTACGGAAAATCCTTTAAATTCTCCGGTTTTAATAAAATGTTCCCATATTTCTATATTGTCAATTTTATAACTTCCAAACCATGAGCCATTGGGCAACACATCAAAACCTTGTGGCGTGGGTATGCCTCGCTTTTCATCTATGATAAAGCTTTCAAACATATAGATGCCATTTGGTTTGGCATCAGGTAGATGCATGAGGTTTACATTCGAAGTAAGTCCATTTTTGAAAAATCTAAAAATGATTTGTCTTATCGTTGGCGCGTCAAAATACACATAATGCTCCCCGTGCAGTTCATCATCCCTCAATATGCACATGTCAGCTACCATTAATGGGCCACTGATTATATGCTGTTCAAAGTTTGTGGCCAGGAATTTGGCACTGGGATTCTTTTGCTTTTGGAAGGCCATGAAATGGCGTTTTATAGCAGGATCATCTACAAGAGCAATTACAGTAACTCCGGTATCGGGATCGTCGTTTAAGGAAAGCTTGAAAATGGGAAGGTTTTGATTCATGGTTGTTGGTGATAGTTGTTGGTTCCCGAAAGGCTCGGGATGTATGATAGTTGTTGGTTTTTGTCGTGGCTCAATGATGTCGCATCAGTTGAATTCTCAAACTCTCAAATAGCAATATTTTTATATTTTGGATATGTACCAGTTTACAATGGCGGTATCTGTTGCGGAAGTAGAATTTATCGCGAAACTACCTGTACTTGCTGCTACACTCAATGTTCCCGCCAATGTTCCTGTCCCCGTAAATGTTATCAGAATAATGCTTGTTGGTGTTATCCCCGTAAATGTAATGGTAGCTGCTCCTGCTACTAAAGTCGCCTTACCGCTCATGTTAGATGCTTTAACGTATTGTTCCCCATCAATAAAAGTGAGCCCGTCATCGGTTATGGTTTGATCGTTTGTGTTTATAAGCGTTACGTTATTGGCATTAACGGTATTGTTGTTTCCCCCAAATACCTGCACATTTTTCCCAGTTATAGTATTCAGGTCTCCAGTTACTACTACGCCACCTGTTTTGTTTGTATTGTTTTTACCCGAGATAATGCCTGGGAAGTTATTGATCTTTGTGTAGTTTATTAAAGGCACCCGCTGGTTGCCAATGGTTCCACCTTTGCCCCCGTTCAACGAATGTGTGCCTGCAACAAACTGCCGGCCAGTTTTCAATTTCAGAAACTGACATTTAGTTATGCCGGGAGATACCAGGTCAAAATCTGTTATTTCCAAGAGCCTGTAATATTGCCCGGCAATATAAATTTCATTTCTGAAATCAAGGTTTTGAATGTCCACCGGAGTAAGATGAATATGCATGGAAATCACTTTGCTATCCTTATCTGTGATTTCGTCAAACTGGCTGCTGTAGTAGGAGTTGTAGAGGTTGTTGTCTGTTACGGCTTGGCCTTTTGTCTGGTAATAAAGTTCTGCCGGGAGCCCAAAGTTAATATCAAGGGTAGGGTTTACCGGGTCGTCAAAATGACCGGTATAAGGGTATTGTGTTTCGGAAATATCTACAGGGCTTCCACTTACAAGGTTGCGATAGGTCCAATTTCCAGATTTTAGTCCTCCATAATACAGGATGCGGATAACAGAACTTTTTGGGGTATTGTGATCAGTTGATATAGCTGGATTTGCATCAATAAAACGGATGGAGGGAATGATAAGGCTTCCAGGTTTGTACTGGCTCAGAACGGTTGGAGCGAATATAACATCAATAGTTTGCGTATTTGTGAGGAAGTCATTGTCAACAGGGAGCCAATATTCGCCATAGTTTTCGTTGTGATCAGCTTGTATAAATGTTTTTGAATATCTGTCGTTCCAGTAATCTTTGTCGTTTCGGTATGTAAATAAATAATTCCGGGAAGTCAGCTCACCCATTGGGGTTATATTCACATCTTGGCTTTTGTCCCATTTGGATGTCCAATCTTGCAATGTTCCGGCTGAATAAAAATCATTTCTGGGTTCTATATTAAGTTGGTTTGGGACATCTTTATCTTCATCGATATACAGGTTGAACATATTGGTGATGGCACTGAAAAAATCAGCAATGCGAATGTTTTGGGGAATGGCATCAGACATAACTACCAGGTCACCTTCGGCAATTGTTTCATTTACAACGTCGTTATATACATGGCTATTCGCCTCAATGTCAACATGTAAACTGAAAAGTGGCGTATTAGAAGCCTTGAGGTGAACCTGAAAATGGACCACATCATTTTGCAGGAGATATTGATTTTGAAATACTGAAGGGATACTCACCATAAAAGGTGGTACGCCCGTAGTATAATGCAGATAAGGACTGATATCCACCCGCATGGATGGGTCAATAGGCAGAGGCGTTCCACCCCTTACAATTACAAACTCAATATAAGCAGGATAATTAACATCAAAGGTAAATCCGGTAGTATTTGTAAATGTTGCCTGTAAATTGGTGATTAAATTGATGTTATAGTGACCTGTTTTTGCAACCGTCCATTTGTGAGTGGAAGTATTGAACTGCCCGGATGTGTCGAAATTTGGCAACGTACTTGTATTGTCATAGGGTATTGTAACATACTGGTCCGTAGTGCTTGTCGTAACACTTGCCGTTGCCGAGATGATGCCCGCTTCAAATTGTCTGCTGGCTACCTCATGTTCGCCGTATTTAAAACTGCCTGCATTAAAGGGGATGATAAGTTTGTTAAACAAATCGCTGTTGAAAAAAGCACTGTTATAAGTAAACCCTGCCAGTGCAAATATTTTGTCCATTAGCGCCTTAACATATACCGCTGGGTACAATTGGTTTACCTGCCATATCTTTTGTTCGCTTAAGTCGGTTTCACCATAATCAATAAGTGGATAAATATAACCATATCCAGAACTAAGTGTCCATGAATTGGCTTGTACAGATTGGGTATAGTTATGGTTAAAATCACTTAAGTTCAGGTCGCTGAGGTTTTTGTCGCCCCACGCAGTATAAATATTTGTGACCCTTCCAATAATCGCACATTCATACGTGACACTTTCAAATGTCCGGTTAACTTGCAAAAGCCTGAAGATGCCCCTGAATATTTCTATAGTATCCTGATAAACAAAACAATCTGCTTTGATATTTGGATTAAAAGTACTGTCAGAATCAATTTCAAAAATATGATTGAAAATAATGTTGTTCTGACTTGTGCCTGGGAGCGCCAGTGTTTTGGATCGCGTGCCACCTCTTTTACCGGGTTCAGTAATATCAAAAACTGAATATGTGAGTGGCATTTTAATATCACTTGATACGTCAAGAAGTTTATAATCAGTATTATAATAGCAATTTTGCTGATTGTACCCTGCAACGGCATCAATGGTTAGACTGATTGCCGTGGAAACAGCGGTTATTAAAAACGATTTGTAACCTTCACGCGTCCTTATTTTTATTTGTTTGCCAATATCAATAGATGAAAAATCGCTATCATTGCCCGTAATTGTAGTACTGGCAGCGCTGATGTTTATGGTGCCCTGACGAGTAGGGGCTATATAGATTTCTGTCATGAGAAAGTTGGTGAGTTTTTGAGTTGGTTGCTGTGTTACTTTGATTGAGGCGTAGGTTGGTTGCTGGTTATAAGTTAAAGGTTACAAGTTGAAGGTTAAAGGTTGCTCTTTTAGGTGGTTTGGCTCTTTCATTTGTTACTAAACCAACAACTATCATACATCCCGAGCCTTTCGGGATCCAAAAACCAACAACTCTTCAATGAAAACTCTGGCTTCTTAAAGTTGAGGCCCTTTTTTGTGAATTGGTAATTTCTGATTCTACAACATAAGCTTTAATAGTGCCTTGTTGATAAGCATTGGCGGTAGTATTTCTGTCAATGGTTACTGCATTTGTTTGAGCAGGTTTTGTAAGGACAGGAGCATTGGTATTGATACTGGCAGAGGTCGAGCTAATGCCTGGTGCAGAACTGCTTGAGCCGCCACCAATGCTACCGCCGTCAAGGATGTCCTTGGCTTTTGCTACATTTACCAATATTTCTGCTATACCTGCGGCAAACTGTACAATGCCAGCTATCCCTGATGTGGCAGCGTTTGCTGGGTTTTCATTGGATGCGGCCACCAGTGAAGAGATTGCTTTTGCCGTATCTATCCCTATCTGGATCAACGCTGTGGCTTTTTGCGTTTCGGTATTTTTCTTCCCATTTTCTACCATTAGGTCGGCAAGGTTGGTGAGGTTGTCGGCAGCGCTTTTGGCATTTGCAAATTCAGAATCCAGAATTCTCTTCTTTTCCTGGGAAGTTTGTTCGAGCCCAACCAATTCAACAGTCTGATATTTCGATTTTATGTCCAAATCTGACTTTTGAAAATCTTCTGTTTCTTTTAGCGCAAGAGTATTGTCTTTTTGCAGTGTAATAAGTTTTTGAGCACTCGCCTTAGAAGCGGAATCCGTTGCTTTATTGATGATCTTCTCGAGGTCTGCATTATTCTGGCTGGCCAATGTTGCCGCAATGCCTATACCTTTAAGAGCATTGGAAGCAGTATCACCAAACTTTGCAAACTGAGATGCCATGAAATCTGGTTGAAGGCCATTCATTATCTTGTTCAATTCCTCAAATTCCTGTTTTAGTTTATCTATGGTATCAGGAGCGTTGGTGTCAATGTTTAATTGGAGAGCGATAGTTTGGTCTGGCATGGGGTTAAGTTATTAAGATACTGAGTTATTAGGTTATTGCTTCTCGCGCGTTGGCTTTGCTTTTTTTAGAATGGGTGCTTAGGACTGTTTTCTGTTTACTGTCTCTGCCGGTATTTATCAAATGAATAGCTAAACTCGGCCTGGATATTGATAAGTTTGTCGTTGGCTTTTTTCTGCATTTCATAGTCAGTGGTTTCGATATTGATGGCAATAAGGCTGTTGTCTGCCCTCTCCAGAAATATGGCAGGGCTCGTGAATAGCTCTTCAAGCCATATTGCTTCTATATCCGTTATCCAATCGCTGTTGATGGTTATTTTCTCTCTAACTTGCGTATCATACTGTGTATATTCTCGTTCTGAAGCCCCGTAGCTCCAAGACCCGGCTATTTCTGAGCCGATATATTTTTTAAATGAATTTCTGGAAATATTAATGGATGCGCGGCTTAATTGCTTGAAATCAAAGCTGTCAAATCCACCCATTTTGTTAAGAAAATGAAGGCGGTACCACGAATATTTAGTTCCTTCTGTCTTAATATTGAACGTGAATGTTTCACTAATGGCGACGCTGCCGCTATCTTCAAGATGTAGGGTGTAATGATGGATACTGCTAGTAAGCGAGGTGCTAAATGCAATGCCGGCATTGGCAGGGCCGGAGGGCACTCTTAAAAACCTGTTTTGGTCATGTGACATATCTGTCAGGGTATTGCTAAGGCTAAATGTGCTGATCAGGGTACCGCTGTCATCATACGTTTTCAAAATCAACTTGGCTACAACATTTGTATCGGTCATAAAATGCAGCCAGGCGTTGGTCCCTGGTCTTACGTAAAGGATACGGGGTGCATTGGTCAGGAACATCTTTTGCGTGGCAGTGGCGATAAGCCAATCGCTTTGATTGTAAACCGTAAAATCAGGGAAATCAAAAATGGCATTGTAAACATATCTTTTGCTATCCGTTACCAGGCCCAGGTATTGTACAGGCCCTGTGGTACTTGGGCCGTACTCCTCTCCGAATTTAATAACAAAACCGTAAAAACTTTTAGCATTAGTTGTAAAGTTGAAAGTAGTTGCATTAATATCGAGGCTCACATAGTTTTCCAATATGCGGTGCAGATCAAACATCCCGTATCCATCAGGTTGCGGTATCCTTTTTATCCTGGCGATTCGGGTAGTTCCGTCGGCTGCATAAATATCGCATATATATTTATAATTTGGTTGCGATTGGTTGGTACTGCTTACAACATAAACCACTTCATTGTAGGCTGGCGAAAATTTAGACGGGGATTGATTTATGATCATGATTTTTTTTTTGATAAGTTTTTTGCTTGTTATCCTCTTTAGATATGCTTGATTATTGCATGGTGTTAAGCATAACAATTACATCTTGTTTGAAAGCGATGCTCAAGTTGTTTTGCAATTCAGTGAGGACATCAACGGTTATTGTATTTGAATAAAAATTGGTAGCTGGAATTCCATTCCTCGCAATTTTTCGACCGATGAGAAAACACAGTTCATTGATCCTGTTTTGATTTGAAGAAATTGATTTTAATTTTTTTAATGAGCGCTTCATGGTTGACAAGCGATTGATATTAAGTTGTTTGCTAATGATCCATGCTTTTAAAAGTTCGGGCGGTGGGAAATGTCCGGGCTTTCTGCCTTCATCAATAAACTTATAATAGTCGGCTAACTTCAATTCAAACACAATAGGATACCCGGCGTATTTGATACTAAACCCAATACTTTGTTTCTGCATTCCACTGCTGTCTTTTTGGGCCGGTATCGCCGCCTTCAAGGCTTCGGTTATTTTTTCGCCCCAGGTTTGGAGGGTGGATTGTACTTGGTTCATTGTTGTTATCATTGTTCGCTGCTTCGCGTCAGTAATTATCATATCATCACATTGCCACATTGTTTTTAGCTTTTAAGAAGGCGAGCCGGTTCATAAATTCTACCACGTTCAGAGTCTCATAGTATTGCCATGCAGTGCCGTCATGGTTGCTTAGGGCATCCAGTACTATGAGCCAGCCATAGCGGCCATAATATCCTGCATCCGGAGTTGTATCTGGCTCGTTTTCCCCGTTATTTCTCGTTGTAAATAAGTTGCCATAGCCATCGTTAAATTCCCGGAGAGATTGCAAAAAAAAAGCAGCACCGGGTATGCAATGGAAATGGGCATATTTTCATTAAAGAATTTAGCCCTGGCTGCGTGTTCCTTCCCTTTGTACCTTGTTTTAAGAAAACCATATTTCAGAGGTGAGGCCAATACCGCAAGCACATTATGGATGTTTTGATTCACAGCTTCAGGGTCTTTCAAAAACGTCATCAGGTCTATGTATTGTCCGCCTGTAAGTTCTGTGGCATTTAAAGTCAACCTGAACCTTTTTCCTTTTATAATGAAATGTTTACGGAGGTTTGTATTAATTGTGGTAAGATCATTAAGGAACCGTATTTTTCTAAGTAGTTCATTTTTAGTTTTGAAGGGTATTGCCAAAAGTTCTTCAGTTGTATTGCCAGTAAGCATTGATAAAACCTTGATGTCTTTATCTACTGGTTCCATAGTTTCATATTTGAAAATAGTATCGAGTTCTGAAAACATTTTGAGCGTAATTTCTTTCCAGGATTTAGGGAGATTTATTGTTTGCATTTTGTTGTTAATTTTGTTGCCTCTATACAGGGAAATATAGTGAAATGAAAATCGTTGCGTTTTTTTTTCGGGCCATTTTTGT
>Ga0207078_1083_pt1 | contig 14592 bp, 13 predicted proteins | sample Alteio_BWMinHeat_60_FD_153579 | JGI IMG/M metagenome (GOLD analysis project Ga0207078, IMG submission 153579) | Enriched cells from forest soil in Barre Woods Harvard Forest LTER site, Petersham, Massachusetts, United States -... | ecosystem: Environmental > Terrestrial > Soil > Temperate forest >... | reverse complement strand
ACGATGCCTTTTGGGAAAGTAATGTTCGGATCTTTCCATGTTTCTTTTTTTCCTGTTGCAGGCAGGCTGCCGATATAAATTTCGACCATTGGTTTTAAGGCTGCCATGTCAAGGTTGCCCACAAGGAAAAAAGTAAAATTGCCACCATCCGCAAACCGTTCTTTATAGAGGCGCATGGTATTGGCTTCTACCATTTCATTTAATAGTTGCTCGCTATATGGCCTTCGCCTAAAATTATGGTTGCTTGTGATCATCTGGTTGCTATCTCTCAATGTGCCTTCAGGACTAAGGCCCTGGTTTTGTACAAATCCCTTTAAATTACCCACATAAGAATCAAATCCTTCTTTATCTTCTTTTGGATTTGTAAAATACAGATATAATAGTTGAAACATGGTCTCTACGTCTTTCGGCGCGGCTTTACCGCTAAATTGCTGATATAGATCATTAATTGAAGGTGAAACATTGGCATTTTTGCCTGCAAGCATTTTGGTAAGTGTATTCGCATCAAAGGTTGCAATCCCACAGTTGTCGATAACTGAAGCAGCATTGGCACAGGTCACATAATCTTTATCTGCTACAAGCGATGTGCCACCTGGGCTAAACCCACTAAATAGAATTTCGTCTGCCTTAAAATTAGTTGGTTTTAATATTACTCTGGCTCCGTTTGAAAGCTTCCATTCTGTGGTACCCGTTTCTTTATTTGTTGTTTCCTTAACTACCTTGCCACCAGCAGGTTTTTTGTCCATTAATGGCTTGTCAGACCCGCCGTCATTGTAAGCTTCTATTTTTTCTGATTTTCCTGCCTTCACAATAGCCAAAATTTCGGCCTGGCTTGGAACTTTAACCCCAGGTTTTTCCGGAGCTTCTACAATTACGTCATTGTTGTTTTCATTGATCCACTCTTTGGCAAGGGCATTAATTTCATCAAGGCTTATTTCAGGGATAAATTTCTCACTGTAAGCATAATCACCACTTATGCCAAGCATATCTTCACCATTTAAATAATTCCTGACACATTCTTCTGTAAGCGCCTTCGATTCTGTTTTTTCTTTTTCTTTATACATGCTTTCCACTTGCTGTAGAAGGATTTTCTTAGCCCTGTCCAATTCCGAAGCCGTAAACCCATATTTTTTGGCTCTTTCATTTTCAACAACCAGGGTTTTCAAACTGCCTGCTATATTATTATCAGATGTCAGTGCAAATATGCTATACTCTGCTGTTTGCCCTAGATTGGGGCTTATACTAGCGCTGGCAAATGAAAATGGGGGTGATGCCTGGTGCGCCAGTTCATCAAAGCGGGCTGAAATCATTTGGCTAAACAATCTTTGTTTCAAATGGTCCCGATAATCCTTTACAGTTTCATATTGCAATTTGTCATGCAGGTATTGCATTTGAATAAACACATATTGGCTTTCCTTGTCAGTAGCAGTGGCAGCAATGGTGTGTGCATGTGGCTTTAATGTATAATGAATTCGTGGACGGGGATTTTTTGCAGCGGGGATTTTGGAGAATTCATCAATGATCATTTTTTCTATTTTGTCAACATCTACATCGCCTACTACTACTATGGCTTGCAGGTCAGGCCTGTACCAATCTTTGTAAAATTGCTTTAAAGTGTCATATTTGGAATAAGCAATAATTTCCCTTGTGCCAATTGGGCTCCTGAAAGCATATTTTGAATTTTCATAAATAATTGGGTTTAATTTCCTGCTCATCCTATCAAAAGCGCCTCTTCCCAGCCGCCATTCTTCAATAACAACGCCACGCTCTTTATCTATTTCTGTATTGTCAAATGTGACGTTATGTGCCCAATCTTCGAGTATTTGAAGTCCTTTTGTGATGAACTTTTCAGAGTCAGTTGGCAACTGAAGCATATATACCGTTTCGTCATAACTTGTATAAGCATTGAGGTCAGCACCAAAGCGAACGCCTATTGATTCAAGATAATCAACAATGGCACTTTTTGTGAAATTTTTGGTGCCATTGAAACACATGTGTTCTGTTAAATGCGCCAAGCCCTGTTGCGAATCGTTTTCCATCATGGAACCTGCATTTACCACTAGCCGCATCTCAGCCCTTTGTTCTGGTTTGTTATTTTTACGGATATAGTATCGCATCCCGTTTTTTAAGGTTCCTGTCCTCAAATTCGGGTCGAGCGGCAATTTTGCTGAAAGATTAAAATCATGCTTCCCTGTCTGGCCAAAGCTGAGGCCAAATTGGGTTAACAAGAAAAAGGCAGATAACAGAAAGAGTTTTTTCATCGAATATATTGTTTTTAAGTTGTGTTTAATACTTACCAATGACAAACTTAAAAAATATTATCAATATAAAGGGGTTCCTTTAGTTTTTTAATAAGTTTTAACAGATATGAGGCAACGCAATATAGGAGCGCCAAAGAATTGGGGAAGACTGATTATCCAATTTGGAATTACTTTGAATAAATGTTAACTGCTAATCCAAAAGCATTTTCGTATCTTTGTTTAGCCCAAAAATGCAAACTTTGATAAATTACCCAATCCTTAGCAATTGGCAGGAACACCCTGAGGCAAAGCTTGATACGTCTTTACTGTGGGAATATGATTTGTCTAAATTTGATTATCAGGACATGCGGATTGTGGTGGTACAGAGGGTAGTAGAACGGGGTTGGCCCGACGATTGGTTTGCTGTGTTGAATATGTACGGCGAAGAGGGCGTAAAAGAGGCCATAAGAGCCTTACCATATCTTAACGATAAGGATATGAATTTTGTTAGTATTGCTTTTGAAATACCATTTGATGAATTAAAATGCTACGAAAGGAAACAGTCTCGGCAGGCACATTGGGAGTCTTAGAAGACTTAATGAGGGATGAAAATTTGAAAGATTTTTTCCTTGTGGGAGGTACAGCTTTATCTCTGCAAATTGGCCATAGGATAAGTATTGACCTTGATATGTTTTCTCAAAATCCATTCGATGACAATATTTTGCTTGAATATCTTGAAAGCAAATTCGCATTTGAATCCAATTTTCACAATAAGAATACACTAAAAGGTAAAATAGATAATACTGAGGTTGATTTTATTACCCATGCCTATCCTTTAGTAGATAAGCTGCAAATAATTGAAGGAATCCGTATTGCAAGCATGAAGGATATTGTTGCCATGAAATTTAACGCCATTGAGGGAAATGCTACGAGACTCAAAGATTTTATTGACGTTGCTTATATTTCTTCTTATTTATCATGGAACGATATGGTCAAATCATATATGACAAAATACCCGTCCAGAAATCCATTTTCAATTTTGAAAGCAATTGCATACCATAATGATATTAATTTTAATGAACCTATACATTTAATCAATGGGAATTTTAAATGGAAGGTCATTGAAAAACGCTTGGCAGATATGACAAAATTTCCTGATAAGGTTTTTGAAAAAATACCTTGATTAAACGATAAAAGTCCAACGCAATCAGCATCTAAAACAACTCTTTCACCTTATCTATCACAAACTGCAATTCATTATCAGTCATAGAACTACCTGATGGCAAACATAGCCCTTTTTTGAAAATGGATTCAGCAACATCGCTACCAAAATATGGATATTTGTTAAAGGCAGGCTGCAAGTGCATTGGGTTCCATACAGGTCTGCTTTCTATTTCATTTTTTTCAAGATGATGATACAGGTCATCCCTGGTAACATTTGCTTTATTGTCATGTATTAAAACAACTGATAACCATCGGTTGGATTGTGCATTGGGCAGGTCGTTGATAAACTCCAGGCAATCAATATGTGCAAGTTCTCTTTGATAAGTTGCATATATCTCCCTTCTCCGGGCCAATCTCTCTTGTAATACACCCATCTGTCCGCGGCCAATGCCTGCCAAAATATTGCTCATCATATAGTTATATCCAACCTCACGGTGCAGGTAGTATGGTTTAATTTCCCGGGCCTGGTTGCTTAGGTATTTTGCTCGGGCAATAAGTTCTGGGTCGCTTGCGATTAAAGCCCCGCCACCCGAAGTTGTAAGTACTTTATTGCCATTAAAGGACAGAATCCCCATTTCCCCAAAGCTTCCTAATGGCTTGTCATCGAGAGTAGCGCCAATCGCATCCGCGGCATCTTCAATAAGGGGAATGTCATATTTCTTCGATAAGGATGCTAAATCGTTCAATTTGCAAGGAATGCCAAAAATATCAACTGCCAAAATAGCTTTAGGCTTATTGCCTAGTTTTATCTTATTCTCAATAAGTTCCTGAACCAAAGTAGGGTCCATATTGAAAGTATCCATTTCGCTATCGACAAATAAGGGAATAGCATTTTGATATAGAATTGGGTTCACACACCCGGCAAAATTGAGCGTAGGGACAATGACTTCATCACCTTGTTTTACACCAGCCAGAATCAGTGAAAGATGGATTGCAGAAGTGCCACTATTAACCAGGGCAACATCATTAACATCAAAATATGCTTCAAGGCTTTTTTCAAATTCATCCACATTTTCCCCATAAGGAGATACCCAGTTTTGTGCAATTGCCTCTTGGATATACTTCAGCTCTGCCCCGTTAAGATGTGGTGGGGATAACCATATTTTGTATAAGTGCATTAAATCCTTCTGTGCATACTGTAATTCTATACAGTTTTTTTATTGATGACAAACCTGTTTTCTTCTCCTTTCATCAGCCTGATAATATTGTCTTTATGTTTAATGACAATAAGTAAAGTGATACAAATACTAAAAATGACAGGAATATACATGCCGTTTCTAAAAAGCAAAGTTAACAATGTAAATGCAAATGCAGATAGAATAGACGATAATGACACGTAGCGGCTTATCCATAAAATAGTTGTAAAAACCAAAACTACCGTTAAAGAGGCCCACCACGGCATCAGGCAAAAAATAACGCCCATGCTTGTTGCGACTCCCTTTCCGCCTTTAAAACCAAGGAATGGGGAAAATAAATGACCCAAAATTGCCAAAGCTCCTGCTACGGTCATCCTGTCAAGGTGAGAGTCGGTAACGCCTTGCCAAGTACCAAAATACTTAGCTAAAAGAACGGCTATAAAACCTTTTAGCACATCAAGTATTAAAACGAAAATCCCTGCTTTCACCCCTAAGGTTCTCAAAGTATTTGTCGCACCGGGGTTTCCACTTCCGTGCTTCCTGACATCTGTATTAAAAAAGACCTTGCCTATGATTACAGAAAATGGAATAGACCCCAGTAGGTAGGCTATAATAAAAATAATGATATCAGTAACTTTCATCATTTTCTCCTGCTTTTTCTGAATACTTGCATCACTTCCCTAACGGTTGCCAATCTTAGGTTTAGCCCTTTACTCGACTTCATAAATTTCGGCCCCACTTCTTTCATTTTGTCTGTATAGTTTTGATCGGATGCCTGGTAACCAAGCGTGCCATTCAAATATGAAAAATAATAATACCCACCGCTGGCGTTTCCAATTATTAATGAGAACTTGTCTCCACCGTTTGATTTTTTAACTTCTACAACCCCTTTAAATTGTTTATTAAAAATGCTTTTTCTGGAATTTGCCAGTCCAATATCACCTGATGAAACAAAAGAATGACTTGTGTCAAAGTAAGTCATATTCAATTCTGTAAACACAAACATTTTTTCAGTTTCTTCAACGATCGGTACAACACCGGTGCCTGAAAGATCGCTTGTCACTTTGTCTTTATCTTTTTTGTTTTTGATAAGGTTTGCAAATGCGTTATAGATTCTTGATTTGGCATTGTCCTGGTCAAAAAGACCTGGGGCAACATCTTGAAGCGTGTCAATCATCATTTTGTAAACCTCCTCTGGCAGTGGGAAATCAACAATCATAGCAGTATTAAACATATTGCTTGAGTCGGCATAATTATATTTATAGGTACCTGCAGTTTTCACTTCCACATTTTTTAGCTGAGCGCCGAAATCGAAAGTCCCTTCTGCAGTTGCCAGTTTTTGAGTAGGCATTGCTTTAAACAGGTTGCCTTCACGAGCAGCGGAATCGCCTTCATCCGGTTGTACCATGTTTTTTGGGCCAACCAGATAATCACCGGTTTTTTCATCATATATCAATAATCCATTTGTGGTGAAAACCGGCATATCTTCAGGCGAAAACTTTTTACCGAACATCACATTATAGATGGCATTCCTGCTAGCCGAAACGAATATTCCTGTATATATATCTTTACCGTCCTTGCCGATCGGATGTGCAATATTGATCACGACATTCTTAGGATCAATGGTATCTGACATTTTAGTCCATTCTGACCGAAGCCCCGGCATTTTATGGTCAGGCATTATATAACCGTCAAACATAAGATCTTTTCTAATGCTCAGCAAGTTTGCTTTTCCACTAAACCTGATGCCTGGTGCAAGATAAAAGTTTGAAGTATCTTTTATTTCAGCTATTCCGACGGTATGCCCGTTATCATCTACCCTTATATCAGAGAAATATATCACGAACTTTTTGTCGTTTTTATCAAGGTAGTCAACGTCGCCAATTCCTGTAAATTTGTTACTGCCAAATATATTGACAAAAGCATTATAAATGCGATGGTTTTTCGTTTCTCCGTCTGCAAATATTTCTGCTCCTTTAATAGCTCCTATGGTTCCCTCTTTTTCAATCATGAGCTCTCGGTTAGGAGTATATATTTTGGCATCCGCAATGTTGATGTGTGGCACATCTTCAGCTTTAATGCTTTGTTTCTCAATTTTAAATGTTGCTTTCTCCGAATTAAATTTTAATCCTTTCTGGTCAGGGTTCTGTGAAACAAAATAGGCATCCTCTTCGGATGTTTTGTCATTCTTTGTAAAGCTAACTTCCTTTTTGGCAATATCATACGTAAAATTATTCAAGGTAGTCGAGAACCTGTTTGACGGCAGATTTACTTTAGCAGTATCGTCATTGGATGTAAATGTCCCGAAATCTTTTCCTAGGTCCACATCGGCTGTGATATTTTTGGCGGTAACTGCTGATTTGTTCCCTACTGCGGCTTTTATTTTCAGCTCACCGTCATTGGTTTTGATGTTTTTTGGAAAGAAAGCGAATGCCTTGGAAGTAATATCAAGGTCTTGGTACTTCATATTTCCAATACCTACAAGTTCCAAAGGTGTAAGCACAAGATCGCCAGTAAAATCAATTTTGCCGAGGTAAACAGAAAGCGGTGATTTTTTATGTACAATATACAAGCTGTCAAGGTATGGCATCCAATGGTTATACAAGTCTTTTCCCGATATTGGTGGATATTTACCCCCTGCTATTTGCGGTATTTCAAATGTTTGTGTATTGCTGTTCATAGAATCAGGGAAATACAGAAAATCACTCGAATACATCTTTGAATCAAGATATTCAGCTTCTCCATCTTCATGAAGTCCCTTATTGCTTAACTTAAATGTGCCATTTGCTTTACCTTTTGTTTTATAAAGGGCCCAACCTACATCCGGGGATTTGGTCACCAGGCCAAGGGAAAAGTCTTCTTGAATGGTGAGTGGGAATCTGAACACTGGTAAAATGTCTGCGGATGTAAAGGTTCCCGGAAATTGAAGGCCCTGAGCGGTAAACTTGCCAAGGTTTTTAATGATAAACGGGTCAATTTTAAAATAGAACCTTTCCCGGTCGTACACTTTATTATAGATTGAAGGTTTGTCATAATAGACATAAGATTCCTTGTTGCACTCAAAGATAGGGTATTCGGGATTTAGTTTTTTCCCAGATTTGTTACCGGGCTCATCAATATACAAAAAGCCATTTACGTTTTGGATTGTATTTTGAATTGTTCGTAGGCCGATTTGCTTGCCATTCTTATCATATTCAGGGAATTTGAATTTTACAGAATCAATATTGTTAAGGTCAATTTTGAATTTGGCATAGTCAAGGGTCATGTTTGATCCAAAGAAATCAAATCTGCCAGAATGTACTTGACCAACGAACTTCATGTCCCTATTTTTTTTGATCGTAATTATTTGATTTTTTGGAACGACATAAGTATTTTGAGAATCGCTTATTTGCAACATTGGTACACCCTGAATCACGAAGTCATTAGTATTCAAATCAATCGCTGCATTAGGAAGTTTTGAAATAATGGACTCAAAATGAATAATATCGTAGTCGGCATTTTTAAGCGCGGCTTCGGCATAATGGATCAACTTATCTTTTACAGTAATAGTGTGTCCATCAATATCATAAAATATATAGCCTTCCCGCGCTAATTGAAATAATAAGGACTCCATAAATTCAGGTTTGGAATTAAACTGCCTGGCTATTTCTGCTTCTGTAAAATTCCTTGTTTTTTCAGTTTTACTTATCCTGCTTAATTTTTCAATTGGATTATAATCAAGGATACCCTGTTCGGTAATATATTTTCCCTCTGCGAAATATTCAGATGATTCAAAGGATGTTGCCCCTCCCGGATTAGCGATAGTCCGCAAATACATATTGGAGGAGTCAATGTTCCAAAGGATGTCACCGGTAGTAAATTCAAATTTGTGGTACGAATCAAAGAAAGGGCTGGAGTACATGCCGGTATTTTCCCTGCCCAGTGCCAAAGAGCGGGTTTTATCATTGTATGTGAAATAAACCTGCGAATGGTAAATTGAGTCCCTATCCATATAGACTGATACAGCAGATTTTAGGGAAGAAATTTTAGTGGGCGATATTAAGAAAGTTTTCGATAGAGCCCTGACAACAGTTTTTCCGTTGCGACTGATTGTTATGGTTGCCCTGTTAGAGTCTGTGCCAGTACCTTGTATCTGAGCGCCCTCCAAAGCAAATCCGCCCCGGTAATCCACATTATCAAAAATATTGTGGATTGTGAAAAAGTGCTGATAGCTCTGAAACCTTGGGTAAGAAGATTTTGGACCGAGGTATTCTGATGTTACTTTGTCCTGGAGCCTTCCCAGGATAGGTTTGTCAAATACTTTGGGGTATGAAAATAATACAGAATCGGCACGGTATTCAGAGTTTTTAAGGTCAATACTATATTTACTTAAAGTAGCAAAGGATTTTTCTTTTTCAAAACCAACCCTAGTCCAATAAACAGTCCCGCCCTTACCAACAAACTTATTTGTGATTGGATAAAGCACACCTCCTGTTTCGAAAATATTAGCTGTGTCACCCCTTGCATACAATTGAATATCAAGCTTTGGAAATGTAATCCTGGGTTCTTTGTCAAAACTCATTTCATAAACATCATTACTTGCTTTCCATGTTTTTGTCTGGGATTTAAATAAAGCCTGATCAGTAAACAGGTTCTCAATAGCAGCATTATAATCCTTAAAATTTTTGTTCAATTTACTTTGTAGCAGGCTCATCACCACTTCATGATATTGATCTAATTTGATTTCAGACACTTTTGCATTTTTGTAAGCGTTCATCAATTGGATATAGGAAATAAAATCAGGCCATACCCTCAGTTTCTGATCCTGCATAAACTTCGACTGAGTAATAATTTTTGATTGTTCCGAAGCCGTAAACGCATTGTTTTTGACCCATAGTTCCTGGAACTGGTCCATTACCGTTTGTACTTCGGGATGATTGTCTGTTGCAAAGAAATCTTTAATTTGTGTCACAAAAATTTTCGGGTCGGTCGAAAATTCAATTTTTTTTTGTGCTTTAGATGAAAATGAAAAACAGCTAAAAAGAGCAATAATTAAAAATCCTTTTTTGATCATATCCTTTATCTTTTTTGAAAAATGGCCATGCACCATTTGTCCTTACTGTTAGTCTTTATTAGTTCAAGCCCAATTTTTTGTGCCTCCTTTACTAATATTGGCACATCCTCTTCGTAAAACCCGCTTGCAATAAACAAACCTTTGGCTTGCAATTTAAGGCTTATATCAGGTAAAAATTCAACGATTACATTCCTTGTAATGTTCCCGAGTACAATATCATAGATATTCCCTTCAAATTCATTGATGTTACCTGTCGCCAATAGAATATCATTACAGTTGTTTAACTCAAAATTTTCTAATGCATTCTCTGCGCATTGCGGGTCATTATCAACAGCCCAAACGTTTGATGCCCCTAATTTATTTGCGAGTATGGCTAAAATTCCGGTACCTGTCCCGAAATCCATCACTTTTTTGTTCTTGAAATCAATGCCAAGCATGGTATCCATCACCAACCATGTGGTAGCATGATGCCCGGTGCCAAAAGACATTTTGGGTTGAATGACAAGCTCTAAGGGGAAAGTTGTATCGGGCTCATGAAAAACAGCCCTCACTCTTAATTGATTACCAACACTTATCGGTTGAAAATTTGACTCCCAAACTTCGTTCCAGTTTTTATAGGGAATTTTTTCGACGCTATAATTAAGTTCAAAATGTTTTTGATAATTGGAACAGGTTTCAGTTAATAGTTCGCTGTTATATAAGGGCTCTGTAATATATGCTTTCAGTACATCACCTTCGTGGTCAAAACTTTCAAACCCTATTTCAGCCAATCCGGCCGTTAATATATCATAAGCATAGGGTGCGGATGATTGTATAGTTACTTCATAATATATCATCCTTTGCTTTATGTTAGGCAGCTTTTATAATGGATGCGAAATCACTTGCTTTTAAAGATGCCCCACCAATAAGGCCTCCATCAATATCTTTTTGGCCAAAAAGTTCGGCCGCATTGTTTGGCTTTACACTGCCGCCATATAGTATCGAAACATGGTCGGCTATTTGATTGCCATATTGCCCTGCGAACAAGTTCCTGATATGGAAATGCATTTCCTGGGCCTGTTCAGGGCTCGCTGTTTTACCAGTACCGATGGCCCATACAGGTTCATAAGCTACAATCACTTTCCCGATAATATCCGGGGCAAGGTCAAAAATTCCTTCGTTTATCTGTTTGGAAATAACTTGAAAATGTTTTTTTGATTCTCTTTCTTCCAGGGTTTCTCCGCAGCAGTATATTGGTGTAAGGCCTTGCTCAATGGCAGCCATTACCTTTTTTGCAAGTAAGGCATTGTCTTCATGAAAATAGTGCCTTCTTTCTGAATGGCCAATGATTACATGGCTTGCTCCTGAGTCCTTTATCATTCGTGCAGAAACTTCGCCGGTAAATGCACCTTCATTTTCATAATGGCAGTTTTGAGCGCCAACCGCGGTGTATGGAATACCTTCAAACATTTCGGCAATATATTGAATATGCAGAAAGGGAGGGATTACAATTACTTTCTTATTGTCGAGATCTATATTTCTTAATTCATGAATAAGTTCTTCTGCAAGCTTTTTGCCTTCTGTAGGCGTGGTGTACATTTTCCAGTTGCCTGCAATGATTTTTGGTCTCATGTTCAAAAGTTTCTATATTGTTTTGATTCTTCAAAAATATGTTTGAAAATTTCTATGTCTTTTTCCGTGAGCGAGATGTCACGTCTTTCCATCACGCGTTTGGCAGTATCCAATGCCTTCTCCATGCTATACGTGGTAAATCCAGATGCTCCGCCCCAACTGAATGAAGGGATAAAGTTCCTTGGGAATCCGCCCCCGAAAATATTGGCGCTTACCCCAACTACGGTACCAGTATTGAACATGGTATTGATGCCACATTTGGAATGGTCTCCCATGAAAAGTCCGCAGAACTGGAGCCCTGTTTTAGTAAAACCATTCTTTGCATAATCCCAAACCTTTACTTCTTCGTAATTATTTTTGAGGTTTGAATTATTTGAATCCGCCCCCATATTGCACCATTCGCCAATAACGGCATTGCCTACAAAACCATCATGGCCTTTATTGCTGTACCCGAAAAATACACTGTTGCTTACTTCACCGCCAATTTTGCAATACGGGCCAATACTGGTTCCTCCATATATTTTGGCTCCCAATTTTACAGTGCTGTGTTCACCGAGGCTAAATGGTCCTCGTATCGTGGCCCCTTCCATCACCTCCGCATCTCTGCCAATATATATTGGTCCACCAGAAGCATTCAGGCTGGCATTTTCAACGATAGCACCTTCTTCAATGAAGATTTTTTCAGGATTTTTGACGTAATTGGATGGATGGATGGGCTGGCTTTTTCTACCCTTAGTAATAAGCTCGAAATCTCTTATAAGTTCGAACTCATTGAGGCTGAATATTCCCCAGATATGGTTTAATTCCACTGGGGAATGATATTGGGTTGCCAATCCTGGATTCAAGGAATCACCATTCACTATCTTTTCAACATCGTGCCTACTTAGGTTGCCTCCAAGAAATTTACGGCCTTCTACCAGATATTCACCTTCTTTTAGTGTTTTAATGGCACTGATAAAACCCTCATCAGGAAGGATATTGGCATTAATGAGGATATTTTGGGCTTCGATTTGGACAGGATATTTGCCCTGGAGATAATCGGCTGGGAGGCATGAAACCTTCCCGCCAAGGTACTTTGTATATTTTTCTGCGATGGTGAGAATACCAATTCTTATCTCGCCGACCGGGCGGGTATAGGTAAATGGCAAAAGCTGCCTGCGGAAAGGCAAGTCCCAAAGGACAATATTATCAACCATATAAAAAATCAAAGCCCCGAAATTATCGAGGCTTTGGTTATTCTCAAAATATGAGCTTTATTTTTTCTTGTACTTGTTCATAAACTTCTCAACACGGCCTGCTGTATCCACGAATACTTTTTTACCGGTAAAGAAAGGATGTGAAGCGCTGCTGATATCAAGTTTGAAGAGTGGGTATTCTGTGCCTTCGTGGGTTGTTTTCTCCCTTGTGTCCACACATGAGCGTACCAGGAACTCAGTTCCGTTGGTCATGTCTTTAAATACTACCAGCCTGTAATTCTTTGGATGTATGTCCGCTTTCATTATATTATATTCGTTATAAGGGTGCAAAATTAAAATTAATTCCCCATTTATACAAATCTTGGTGCAAATTTGTGAGGATGAGCTGGGATTCATGCGTTTGTGGTATTAATTTATGGGTTGAACTGCCCCAGAGGGGCATTACTGTTTGTAGAAAAACGAATTGCATGTCACTTATCCTACCTTCTTCTTTTTTTTCGCGCCGTCGGCGCGAAAAAAAAGAAGAAGGGGCTGGGCACGTTCGCCCATCCTACAAACAGTGATGCCCCTCTGGGGCAATTTATTGACAAATTTTATTGGTTAATATTTTTGTTTTAATCCTTAATCTTCCATTTCACAATGTAAATTTGTCTCATTATGGCAGCACACGAAAGCATCCTAATCCTGAACGAAGCACAGATAGAACAAAAAATTAACCGCCTGGCTTTCCAGATATACGAACAGAACTTTGAAGAAAAACATGTTCTGGTATGCGGTATCGCTGAAAGGGGCTATCTATTGGCCCAGAAAATCTATAATAAACTCAAAGAAATATCTGATTTTGAGCTGCAACTCTGTGAAGTGAAGGTTGACAAAAACAACCTGCATGCCACCGAAATAAAACTGAATCCCCATCCCGGTGACCTTAAAGACAAATCAGTTATCCTTTGTGATGATGTACTCTATACGGGCAAAACCCTTGCCTACGCCGCCATGCCATTTTTAGAAGGAGGAGCCAAAAAACTCCAATGCTTGGTCCTTATCCAACGAAACCATTCTACATTCCCGGTTCAGCCCACTTATATTGGTATGAGCCTGGCCACAACCTTGCAGGAGCATGTAAGTGTGAAGTTGAGGGCAGAGGAGGAGGAGATGGTAGTGCTGGGGTAATTGGGCGTGAGAGGTGAGAAGTAAGAAGTGAGAGGTGTGAGGTAAGAAGTAAGAAGTAAGAAGTGAGAGGTGCTGACGCGAATAGCAAACGACCCCAAAAGCCCGTCATTGCGGCCTGTTGAAGGTGCAGCAAAGGTTCCAAATAGCAGATAAACAGCAATTCACTAATATGTTGATTAAAGTGCCTGAGCCGCAATCCCATCAAAGCAACGTGCCCAAGCAACATCCGCGCACCTTCTTTCTCTTTCTCTTTCTCTTTCTCCTTTAGGGGGTGTACAAGGGTGTACAACTTTTTAATGATTTTTGGCAGTTTTATTTTTATAATATTTTGATATATAATGTATTAAGTAATTATTAGGGGATGGTCAATGGGTAAAAGTTGTACACCCCCTTTGGCGAAGAATCTTCCGTTTCTCACCTTGTTAATTATAGTGCTCTGACCGTTGCGGACTCTAATTTGTATTTAACAATTTCTTCTATTTTATTACTCAAGGTGCCATCTTCATTAACGAAGAAGCAATTAAATACTTCATTTTCATTTCCTTGCAGATATCGATTCTGATCAATTGTTTTTAATGCATAATATATTTCAATGCCTTTTTTCTTAACTGGAATAAATTCCTCAAAATCAAATTTTAAAGTCATAATTTTATTAATTGCAACATTCTTTTATTGCTTCTAAAGCTTTTTTATCTCCCAATTCTACGGCTTTTCTTAAATCTGCACACCCACTAACTTTCTGTCCTAAAGTTATTTTTGCCATTCCTCTAACAGTATATGCTTCAGCATGTTTTGGGTCAATTTCAATAACCATGTTAAAGTCTTTTATCGCCAATATAATCTTGTTGCATGGCTTTTGCCATACCTCTATCGGAATAAGCTTTTAAAAATTTTGGTGCTATCTTTATTGCCTCACTATGATCTTTAATTGCACCTGCAAAATCATTTAGCTCCTCTTTAAC
>Ga0207078_1082_pt1 | contig 14714 bp, 6 predicted proteins | sample Alteio_BWMinHeat_60_FD_153579 | JGI IMG/M metagenome (GOLD analysis project Ga0207078, IMG submission 153579) | Enriched cells from forest soil in Barre Woods Harvard Forest LTER site, Petersham, Massachusetts, United States -... | ecosystem: Environmental > Terrestrial > Soil > Temperate forest >... | reverse complement strand
GACTTTGGCATGGAGGATCCACACTATCATAGGCGCTAAATGGTTTCACTTCTGAGTTCGGGATGGGATCAGGTGGTACCCACTTGCTCTAGTCGCCAGGCAGTATCTTTGCCCTGCTTCTTCGCAGGGCGGTCATAAGAAAGCTCTTAGATGGCATCTTCCTTCCATCTTCCTACACTTCTGTCACTCTCAACACTCAAAAACGTCTTGGGTGTTATATGGTCAAGTCTCACGGTCAATTAGTACTGGTTAGCTAAATACATTACTGTACGTTCACACCCAGCCTATCAACGTTGTGGTCTACAACAGACCTACAGAGGTTTTCACCTGTGAGATCTCATCTCGGGGCGAGCTTCCCGCTTAGATGCTTTCAGCGGTTATCTCTTCCGTACATAGCTACCCGGCAATGCCACTGGCGTGACAACCGGTACACCAGAGGTACGTTCACTCCGGTCCTCTCGTACTAGGAGCAACTCCCCTCAAATCTCAAACGCCCACGGCAGATAGGGACCGAACTGTCTCACGACGTTCTAAACCCAGCTCGCGTACCACTTTAAATGGCGAACAGCCATACCCTTGGGACCGGCTTCAGCCCCAGGATGTGATGAGCCGACATCGAGGTGCCAAACACCGCCGTCGATATGAACTCTTGGGCGGTATCAGCCTGTTATCCCCGGCGTACCTTTTATCCGTTGAGCGATGGCCCTTCCATTCAGAACCACCGGATCACTAGAACCTACTTTCGTACCTGCTCGACCCGTCAGTCTCGCAGTCAAGCCCACTTTTGCTCTTATACGCATTGCGCGATGTCCGACCGCGCTGAGTGGACCTTCGTACTCCTCCGTTACTCTTTAGGAGGAGACCGCCCCAGTCAAACTACCCACCATGCACTGTCCCCATCCTCGATTAGAAGATTAGGTTAGAGCCCCAAGCATATCAGGGTGGTATTTCAAGGTCGGCTCCACCTAGGCTAGCGCCCAGGCTTCTTTGCCTCCCACCTATCCTACACAGACACGCTCAAAGTCCAGTGCAAAGCTATAGTAAAGGTGCACGGGGTCTTTCCGTCTTGCCGCGGGTACACTGCATCTTCACAGCAATTTCAACTTCACTGAGTCTCGGGTGGAGACAGTGTGGCTATCGTTACGCCTTTCGTGCAGGTCGGAACTTACCCGACAAGGAATTTCGCTACCTTAGGACCGTTATAGTTACGGCCGCCGTTTACCGGGGCTTCGATCAAGAGCTTTGCCCGTCCCCATATGTCTCTTTATGCTTCGTTATTTCTCCTCGCAAAATCCTCATTTACCATAGAGTAAACTCCGGTTTTGCTTACGAAAAATCTGTCACCCCGCACTTGTTGCGGGGCTAAAGAAACATCTGGTGGACGGGCTGACCCCATCACTTAACCTTCCGGCACCGGGCAGGCGTCACACCCTATACTTCCTCTTTCGAGTTCGCAGAGTGCTGTGTTTTTAATAAACAGTCGCAACCACCGATTCTTTGCAACCTCTCTCGGCTCCACTCGCTAAGAGCTTCACCTACCAGAGGCACACCTTCTCCCGAAGTTACGGTGTCAATTTGCCTAGTTCCTTCACCCGAGTTCTCTCAAGCGCCTCAGTATTCTCAACTTGTCCACCTGTGTCGGTTTCCGGTACGGTTCAATGACTTTCATCGCTTAGAGGCTTTTCCTGGGAGCTTAGCATCAACTACTTCTCTTGTATAAATACAAGATCGTCATCGCATCTCAGAATAATGAACAGCCGGATTTTCCTAACTGTTCTTCCTACTTGCTTAAACTGGGACTTCCAACACCCAGATAGCTTAGCTTTCTCCGTCCCCCCTTCGCTCCAGTCACCAAGTGCAGGAATATTAACCTGCTTCCCATCAGCTACGCTTCTCAGCCTCACCTTAGGGGCCGACTCACCCTGCGTCGATTACCGTCGCGCAGGAAACCTTGGACTTTCGGCGTGCGAGTTTTTCTCTCGCATTATCGTTACTCATGTCAGCATTCGCACTTCTGATACCTCCAGCATCCTTCTCAGGACACCTTCACCGGCTTACAGAACGCTCCTCTACCACGCATACTTGCGTATGCATCCGTAGCTTCGGTGGATAGTTTTAGCCCCGTTACATCTTCCGCGCAAGCCGACTCGACCAGTGAGCTATTACGCTTTCTTTAAAAGATGGCTGCTTCTAAGCCAACTTCCTGGCTGTCTCGGCCTTCTCACATCGTTTACCACTTAACTATCTCTTGGGGACCTTAACTGACGGTCTGGGCTTTCTCCCTCTTCACGACGGACCTTATCACCCGCCGTGTGTCTCCTGTGGTTTACGTCTGCGGTATTCGGAGTTTGCATCGGTTTGGTAGGACTATCACGTCCCCCTAGCCGGCACAGTGCTCTACCCCCGCATCTTACCCACAAGGCACTACCTAAATAGCTTTCGAGGAGAACCAGCTATCTCCGAGCTTGTTTAGCCTTTCACTCCTAGCCACAACTCATCTCCTACTTTTTCAACAGTAGTGAGTGCGGGCCTCCAGAACGTGTTACCGTCCCTTCACCCTGGTCATGGCTAGATCGCCCGGCTTCGGGTCTAATAATGCCGACTTAACGCCCATTTCGGACTCGGTTTCCCTTCGCCTCCCCTATTCGGTTAAGCTCGCCAACACTATTAACTCGCTGACCCATTATACAAAAGGTACGCAGTCACCAGCTTGCGCTGGCTTCCACTGCTTGTACGCACACGGTTTCAGGTTCTATTTCACTCCCCTCTCCGGGGTTCTTTTCGCCTTTCCCTCACGGTACTTGTTCACTATCGGTCAGTAAGGAGTATTTAGCCTTGGAGGATGGTCCCCCCATCTTCAAACAGGATTTCACGTGTCCCGTTCTACTTCTCGGACGCTTGCACATCAATTACCTTTCTTCTACGGGGCTATCACCCTCTACGGCTGGCTTTTCCAAACCATTCCAATAAATATTCGATGCTTTCCACGTCCAGGCTCCTTCCCTTTCGCTCGCCACTACTCAGGAAATCTCGGTTGATTTCTTTTCCTATAGGTACTTAGATGTTTCAGTTCCCTACGTTCGCTTCTCTAGCCCTATGTATTCAGACTAGGATCATAGTATCTCTACTATCGGGTTTCCCCATTCAGACATCCTCGGATCAATGCTCGTTGCCAGCTCCCCGGGGCTTTTCGCAGGCTGCCACGTCTTTCTTCGCCTCTTACTGCCTAGGCATCCACCATGTGCGCTTAATTTCTTGACCATATAACCCCAAGTCGTCTCCGCCTTTCAGCTTCTTCAACTCGAGCGCTATACTTTGATGTTAAAATTGAGTAACACTCAGTGTACTTCGCTTTCTTACAACCTAATTGTTAAAGATCTTTCTGTCTCATCAGAGATCAGAAAATAACTCTCGCTTCTTCCTAAGACTTATCTTCTACTCTCTTTTCTCCCGATCATCCTGAGGAGGCGCGCTTTTTGCGCCGTCTCGAAGGACTCCTCTAATCATCACTGGAGCCAGTCGGGATCGAACCGACGACCCCCTGCTTGCAAAGCAGATGCTCTCCCAGCTGAGCTATGGCCCCTATCTTCTCTCTCCCGAGCATCCTGAGGAGGCGCGCTTTTTGCGCCATCTCGAAGGATCCCGAGCATCCTGAGGAGGCGCCCCTGAGCTTGTCGAAGGGTTTGCGCCATCTCGAAGGATCCCGAGCATGCTGAAGCACCAATTGGTGGGCCTGGGTGGACTTGAACCACCGACCCCACGCTTATCAAGCGTGTGCTCTAACCAACTGAGCTACAGGCCCCTTCGCCCGTTTCCCTTCTTCTTAACAATGCTAAAGAGTGATTTATGTGCGCGCCTTGCCTTCGCTTCTTCGTGCTTCTAACTCGACTGGCCTTAGCCAGTACTTTTAACTTAGTAGTAAGGAGGTGATCCAGCCACAGGTTCCCCTACGGCTACCTTGTTACGACTTCGTCCCAGTCATGAATCATACCGTGGTAGGCGTCTCCCTTTCGGTTCAACTACCCACTTCTGGTACCATCCACTCCCATGACGTGACGGGCGGTGTGTACAAGGCCCGGGAACGTATTCACCGCGACGTTGCTGATTCGCGATTACTAGCGATTCCAACTTCATGGAGTCGAGTTGCAGACTCCAATCCGGACTACGAGGCGCTTTAAGAGATTGGCTCCCCTTCGCAGGTTGGCTACCCTCTGTACGCCCCATTGTAGCACGTGTGTAGCCCTACCCATAAAGGCCATGATGACTTGACGTCGTCCCCGCCTTCCTCCGGTTCCTCACCGGCAGTCTCCTTAGAGTCCCCAACTAAATGCTGGCAACTAAGGACAAGGGTTGCGCTCGTTACGGGACTTAACCCAACATCTCACAACACGAGCTGACGACAGCCATGCAGCACCTGTCTCCGCGTTCCTTTCGGCACCCCAGCCTCTCAGCTAGGTTCGCGGGATGTCAAGGGTAGGTAAGGTTCTTCGCGTTGCATCGAATTAAACCACATGCTCCACCGCTTGTGCGGGCCCCCGTCAATTCATTTGAGTTTCAACCTTGCGGCCGTACTTCCCAGGTGGAAGACTTATCGCGTTAGCTTCGATACTGCTAGGTTCCCCTAACAACATCTAGTCCTCATCGTTTACAGCGTGGACTACCAGGGTATCTAATCCTGTTCGCTCCCCACGCTTTCGCGCCTCAGCGTCAGTATTATGCCAGGTGGCTGCCTTCGCCATCGACGTTCCTTCCGATCTCTACGCATTTCACCGCTACACCGGAAATTCCGCCACCCTCTCATATACTCCAGTAACATAGTTTGCGATGCACTTCCCAGGTTAAGCCCGGGGCTTTCACACCACACACATATCACCGCCTACGCGCCCTTTACACCCAGTAACTCCGATTAACGCTCGCACCCTCTGTATTACCGCGGCTGCTGGCACAGAGTTTGCCGGTGCTTATTCTGTCGGTACCGTCAAAGTATATGCATTTCCTCATATACTCTTCTTCCCAACCTAAAGAGCTTTACGACCCGAAGGCCTTCTTCACTCACGCGGCATCGCTGGATCAGGGTTGCCCCCATTGTCCAAGATTCCCCACTGCTGCCTCCCGTAGGAGTCTGGGCCGTGTCTCAGTCCCAGTGTGACTGGTCGTCCTCTCAGACCAGTTACCGATCATCGCCTTGGTGAGCTATTACCCCACCAACTAGCTAATCGGACGCAGGCCCCTCCTCAAGTGCCACCCTTGCGAGCAGCTTTACTCTCTCGAGTTTATGCGGTATTAGCCAAAGTTTCCCTTGGTTGTCCCCCGCTTGAGGGTGGGTTCCTACGCGTTCCTCACCCGTCCGCCGCTCGTCATCAACGTGTATTGCTACACATCATGTTACCGCTCGACTTGCATGTGTTAGGCGTGCCGCCAGCGTTCAATCTGAGCCATGATCAAACTCTCCACTTATTGACATTCTTTCTTGTCCAACCAGCTCTCGCTAGTCAAACAAATTCTCCTCGCACTCATCGCTTCAGGTAAGCGCGCACATATTTCACTCTTCTCATTGTTAAAGATCTTTCCGCTCGAGATGGGGCATTCTACTCGTTCATCGACTCTTGTCAACTGCAAAATATAATTTTTTAAAAACTTGATTAATGGAGTGTTACCTTTGCAAATCGACGCTTACCCACTTGTAAAATAATTGTCTTATTAGCCCGAATAATCAAATTTTTATCCTGAATTTTTTCGCCATTAATTCGAACAGCGCCTTGTTGCAACAGTCGCGTTGCTTCTGATGTGCTTTCCGTTAATCCTGCTGTTTTTATGATATATGCAATTGGTTTTCCAGTTGTTCCAACCTCAACATTTACCTCAGACATATCATCTGGTATCTGTCCTTTCTGAAATTGCGCAATAAAATTTTCACGAGCGACTTTAGCAGCCTCAGGATGATGAAAACGTGCAGCTATTTCTTCCGCAAGTATAAATTTAACATCACGAGGATTCATTCCATCATTCACATCATCTCGTAGTTTTTTAATTTCATCTAAAGATCGAAAACTAATTAATTCATACCAAAGCCACATCGTCTCATCAGAAATTGACATCACTTTACCAAAAATCTGGTCGGCTGGCTCATCGATACCAATATAGTTGCCCAATGATTTTGACATTTTTTTCACGCCATCAAGCCCCGGTAATAAAGGCAAGGTAATGATGACTTGAGGCTTTTGCCTGAAATGCTTTTGTAATTCCCTTCCCATCAAGAGATTAAATTTTTGATCGGTTCCGCCGAGCTCAATATCAGCTTTCATAGCAACAGAATCATAACCTTGTAAGAGAGGATATAAAAATTCATGAATAGCAATGGCTTGATTGGAAGTATACCGTTTATGAAAATCATCACGTTCTAGCATTCGTGCTACTGTATGCGTCGCCGCTAATTTTATCAAATCAACAGCTGATAATTTATCACCCCATTGTGAGTTAAACATAATTTGTGTTTTCTTGGCATCTAACACTTTAAATACTTGCTTTTGATATGTCAGTGCATTTTCTTGCACTTGTTCGCGCGTCAATGGAGGACGGGTCTCATTCTTTCCTGACGGATCGCCAATCATGCCGGTAAAATCGCCGATCAAGAATTGAATCTCATGCCCAAGTTCTTGTAATTGTCTCATTTTATTCAACAGCACTGTGTGACCAAGATGTAAATCGGGGGCGGTTGGATCGAATCCCGCTTTAACACGTAAAGGCCTCCCAGATTTTAATTTTTCAATTAATTCTTCTTCGATAAGAATTTCTTCAGTACCTCGACGAATGATGGATAATGCTTCATCTATCGTTGCCATCACACTCAATCTCCAGTTTTAGCAAATGAGAACGCAGTATGTCACAATACTTAACGGATATGTAGGTTGAGAAAATATGAAAGATTTATACATAGGTTTAATGTCAGGTACCAGTGCTGATGGAATTGATGCGGCATTAGTGGATTTTAGTGGAACACAGCCGGTAGTGATGGAAACACACTATTCTCCGTATCCACAAACACTGCGTGAAAAAATTCTCGCTTTGAGCCAAAAAGGGGAAGATGAAATTCAACGACTAGGTGAACTCGATATTATTTTAGGCAAAGCATTTGCACAAACAGCCAATCACTTATTACAAAAACAATCTTTCTCCGCAAGTTCGATCAAAGCCATTGGCAGTCATGGGCAAACGATACGACATCATCCTCCTCGTTTTACTATTCAGATTGGTGATCCCAATACAATCGCTGTTGAAACAGGCATCACGACCGTCGCTGATTTTCGTCGTAAAGATATAGCCCTTGGCGGGCAAGGCGCGCCTCTTGTCCCTGCTTTTCATCAGTATCTATTTGCATCAAATGACAAAAATCGAGTCATTGTGAATATAGGCGGCATGTCAAATATTACTTTGTTACCGAAACAATACGAAGGACCTATCATTGGCTTTGATCCGGGCCCTGGTAATGTATTAATGGATGCATGGATACATTTACATAGAAAAGAACTTCATGATAAAGAGGGAGCATGGGGCGCACAAGGAAAAGTGGAGTCCACACTACTAGCGAATATGCTTACTGATCCTTATTTTCATTTATCCCCGCCTAAAAGCACCGGACGCGAATATTTCAATCTCGAATGGCTAAAAAAACAGTTGCAGGAAAAAAAATTTTCTCCTGTTAACGTACAAACGACGTTAGTTGAACTAACAGCACAAAGTATCATTCATGCTTGCACTCAATCTATGAATCACGGAGAAATGCTCATCTGCGGAGGCGGTGCATATAATACTTTTTTAATGTCTCGCTTGCGTGAACTCGCTAAACCCCATTTTACTGTCGATTCCACACAAAAATACGGCATTGCTCCTAATTGGATTGAAGCAATAGCATTCGCCTGGTTAGCAAGACAAACCTTACTAGGGAAACCTGGGAATCTTCCAAGTGTGACAGGCGCACGGCTGTCATCTGTTTTAGGTGGAGTGTATTATAGCAGTAATTCTCGGTAAACCAGTGGAAAATGACACTCATACCTTGCCATATTCTTCACCTTTTCCTAACCATCTTTTCACTAACGGCTCAATCACATCTTGGTGTTCATGCATGATGATTTCAGCTGCTTGCTGGACAGATGGCAACATATCACTATCGCGTATTAAATCAGCAATGCGGAAATTGACTTCACCTGTTTGACGTGTGCCGAGGACCTCGCCAGGGCCTCGCAGTTCAAGATCACGTTGTGCAATTTTGAATCCATCCGTGGATTCACGCATGACAGTTAACCGTTCTTTAGCAAGATCAGAAAGTGGGTGTTGATATAATAACAAACAATAGCTAGCTATCTCTCCACGACCCACACGACCACGCAATTGATGTAACTGTGAAAGACCCAGGCGTTCTGCATTCTCTATAACGATGACACTTGCGTTCGGCACGTCTACTCCTACTTCAATCACAGTCGTCGCTACAAGTAAATGCGTTTTACCCTGTTGAAAATCACGCATTGCATGCTCTTTGAGTTCAGCACTCATACGTCCGTGAATAAGACCCATTTTCAACTCAGGTAAATGCTTTTCTAATTCTTCTGCCGTTTTAGTTGCCGCCTGACAAGAAATAGCTTCTGATTCATCTATCAATGGGCATACCCAATAAGCTTGTCGCCCTTGCTGACAAGCTTCTCGTATCCGTAAGATGACTTCTTCTCGGCGAGAATTTGCCACCACACTAGTGATGATAGGCGTTCTTCCTGGAGGAAGTTCATCAATGATGGAGCAATCCAGGTCCGCATAAAAACTCATGGCTAGCGTGCGTGGAATAGGTGTGGCCGTCATGACCAATTGATGTGGATAATAATCAGCTTGCAAGCCTTTTTTTTGAAATAACGCGCGTTGATGCACACCAAATCGATGCTGTTCATCCACAATAACCAGTGCCAGATTAGAAAAAATGACTCTTTCTTGGAATAAAGCATGGGTACCTAAAATAATGGCTGCTTCACCTTGTTGAATCATTTTTAATGTGGACGTTTTCTCGCGTGCTTTCATACTGCCTGATAAAAAAACAACTTGTATTCCTAATGGCTCAAGCCAACGTTTAAATACACGATAATGTTGCTCTGCTAATAATTCCGTCGGCGCCATCATTGCAGCTTGATAACCACTTTCTACCGCTTGCAACATGGCAAGAGCTGCAATCACTGTTTTACCTGATCCGACATCCCCTTGTACGAGTCGCAACATGGGACGTTGCTGAGTTAAATCTTTTTTTATTTCTTGTGCCACACGTTCTTGTGCTGTTGTTAATTGAAAAGGCAGGAGTTTACAAAATTGTTTTGCTAATTCTTGATGCTTATTCAATGCAATACCTAAACGTGCTTGAAATAATTGTTTTATGTGTAACAAGCTTATTCGATGAGCTAATAATTCTTCAAACACTAATCTTTTTTGTTGTATGGTTTTGTTTTCTAATAAATGCGGCATGATGGTTTCGCGCGGAGGTCGATGCACAAAACTCAACGCCTCTTTGAAGGTGGGCAAAGCGAATGTTTGTAAGAGAGGAGCAGGGAGCAATTCGCGGAATGAAGATTCATTCTCCATCCACATCAACGCATTTAATGTCAATTTTCGCAGCATGTATTGACTAAGACCTTCTGTCGCTGGATAAATGGGCGTCAAATGTTGATCGATGGGAACTTGTTTTCCTTCGCTAAGAACTTGAAATTCGGGATGAATCATTTCGAGTCCCATTTGCCCCAACTTTATTTCACTATAACAACGTAATCGAGCGCCTGCTTTCAACACAGCGGTCTGAAAAGGGAGAACATGAAAAAAACGTAAATGAATAACACCCGAGTCATCTTTTAATTCACACAGTAATTTTGTGCGCCCGCGTTTTGGCATAGTAATGTGTTGAATGGTCCCTTCTATCACTGCTTCATGACCTACAACCAACTGTCTAATCCGCTCAATTTGCGTACGGTCTTGATAACGAGAAGGAAGATGGAATAAAAGGTCTTGTGCAGAATGAATGTCTAATCTAGCAAGATGTTTTGCAATTTGCTTGCCTACGCCGCGTAATTGAAAAGTTGGCATTGTACCCGATTTGTTTTGTTTTTTTGTATGCAATAGATAACCCCTGTTTTTGACTTATATCCCTAATCGATTATTGCTAATGTTAATTTTGTAATTACTGATACTGTACTATTGTTTATAACCATTTTTAAATTCTAGAGGCGCTCTTTGGTCATTAAATTTATTGGTATGTGCATTTTCTGAAGCATTTTCTGAAGAATATTGAAAAGATTGAGGTGTTAAATGAATTGTCTGCTGATTATCAGAAGAAGGTTTAGTTATTGACTTCGATAATTTAGGAACTGCGTGCAATTGACCCTCAGGATAATTCTTAAGTTGACGCGCCGCTTCTTCATTATTATTTTCCGCAAGAGGCACTCCTGCAAGGAGTATTTTCCATTCTCGATCATCTAATTTGGTTAATGTAGCCAGCTTTCTTTGAATATCGCCAAAAATATCAGAGCTAGTAAAATCGATCTCTATTGTTGAATTTATTTTCCCTACTCTTATAAAGAAGTTTCTTCTGTTATTCATTAGTTAGTTCTCTCGTGTTGTGATTTGTGTAAAAATTGTATTTATTTTATACAGACTATAAGGTGCTGTCAATAAAATCACACAAAATGTAAGAGAAAATAATTTCATGGAATGATTGAGGTTTGCTTAACCAAATAGAATGACGAATTTACTGTTATCTATTTCTGAAAGAGCTAAGGAATCAGGAAAAAACACTCATTCTCCTGACTCCTGATTCTTTTAATGAGGCGCAGGTGTTTGCGCTGGCTGAGGTTGAAGATTGTCTTGAACTTTATCCTTTTGCTCGGGTTTTGGTAACAAGAGTAATTTTCCTGACTCTTTAAGCGATGGCAAAGGATCAGACTTATTTGATTTTTTCTCTTCCCACTGTTTCAACTGTGCCTGAATAATCTTCAAAGCTTGTTCCAGTAATCCATTCACATCCGTCATATACTGCTCAATTACTTTTTTTACATCAGTAATTTCATAATTTAAAAAATTGCGATAATAACTGCTGAAATCAAGGTTCAAATTTTCCAACCCAGCAATAGCTGGGAGGCCCAACTTACCCAAAGCAAATGCAATTAATACTTCAGCCCCTTTTGTTAAAGCCATTTCCGCGACCCTGCCAAATCTTAAGCACCATTCAATTTCTGCTTTTATATCTCCGATCAGTTGAATATTGGCATAGATAATAGCCGTACTCGTATTACACATATCAACAAAAAGTCGGCGCGCTTCGGCTTCTGTCAGGTTTTGCTCTTTTGCTTTTGCATTCATTTCTTGCAATTGCTTATATTTTTTTTGAATTTCCTCATGCTTCTTTTTTATCAAATTGTTTAATTCATAGTGAGCAGGTTCAAGATCCTCTACCGCTTTATTAAAGGCAGTGATGAGAAAAGTTTTAAAAGGACTTGGCTCTTCTTTTTTTTCTTGTTCTAGGATGACAGGTTCTGTTTGCACATTATGGCTAATTAATCCAGTATCTGATGCTATTACATTTTCTTTTGCTTCTTCATATTTTTTTAACATTGCTTGCAAACTTGCACTGGCTTGGTCTAACTGCTCTTGATAGTAATTTATAGCATCTTTGCCTTCCGGCACTGTATTCGTGTTGTCAGACCCATCGTCATCTTTCGTCTCATCGTTTGTTGTGACAGTCATTTTTGTATTTTTTGTTTTAAGAACAATGACGGGAGCAGATGCTTGCGATGTCAGCGTAGTCAATGTGGTTGCAGTTGTTGAAGGATGAGGTGTATAAATTCCATTTTTATGAGAGGCCCATTTTCTTGCAGGGGTAATGATATATTCTTCGGTCTTTTTATTTGTTTCTTTTTTTTCTTTTGTTTCTTCTTGTTTTGCTGCAGATGATTTCCACCAACTACTAAACATAGCGTTTTCTCCTTATAATGTTTAATCCTATTTGAATCAAAAGATATAACATACGACTCTTAAGGTTATCTTAAGGTGGGTTATCAATTGAAAAAAAACAAAGATGAGTATAAAGTGCGCTTTCACTAAGCGGGATGCAGCGATGCACGGCGAATCAGTGGCTTTAAAAATATCTCGTTACAAAAGGCACTGGATCCCGGATATTAAGCGCTGCTAAACTCGCAAAAAACGTTCGTTAAACAGCGCTAAATTCCGGGATGACAGACTCCCGTGAACGTTTTCCCTCAAGCCGGGGTGGTGGAATTGGTAGACACGCAGGTTTCAGATGCCTGTGGGGGAAACCCCGTGGAGGTTCAAGTCCTCTCCTCGGCAATAAATGGATCCAATTCCACATGTTCGAATGGATTTCGCAACATAATGGTATCTTTGCGATCAGGTCCCGTTGAAATAATATCAATCGGAACACCCGCTAACTCTTCAATAGTCAGAAGATACTGTTGTGCATGCTTAGGCAGGTCTTTAAATTTTTTAATTTGTGCTGTTGATTCTGTCCAACCTGGATATTCTTTATAAATAGGCTCGCATTCTTGAAACAGATCACTTTCTATTGGAGGATACACATATTCTTTGCCATGCAAACGATATCCTATACATATTTTCACGTGAGGTAACCCATCCAATACATCAAGCTTAGTAATGCAAAGGCCCGTAAACCCATTTAATTGAATAGATCTTTTCAATGCGACTATGTCTAACCAACCACAACGACGCGGACGTCCTGTCACTGAGCCAAATTCATTGCCACGCGTCGATAAATGTTTTCCAATCTCATCTTTTAATTCTGTCGGGAAAGGCCCTGATCCCACACGGGTGGCATACGCTTTAGTGATGCCGAGAATATAATTAATCTGGCGTGGGCCTATGCCTGCCCCCGTGCAAGCTGCTCCTGCCACTGTATTTGAGGATGTCACATAGGGATAAGTGCCATGGTCCACATCAAGCAAGGTCCCTTGGGCACCTTCAAACAGCATATTTTTACCTTCAGCCCGATATTGTGAAATAAGTGTTGCTACATCAGCGCGCATAGACATTAATTTCGGCACCATCAGCAAAAGATTATCTAACAAGGGGCGCAATTCTATAGCTTCATGGTTATGATAATGCTGCAACACGAAATTATGATAATTAAGAACTTCCTCAAGCTTTTCACTCAATCGTTTCTCATTAAACAAATCACCGAAACGAATGGCGCGGCGAGCGACTTTATCTTCATAAGCAGGCCCAATGCCTCTGCCTGTCGTTCCAATGGCAGATTTTCCTTTCGCTTGTTCGCGCGCGCGGTCTAATGCCACGTGATAAGACAGGATAAGTACGCATGCATCACTGATTTTAAGACGTTCAGTCACTGGAATCCCGCGTCGTTCTAATTCTTCGATTTCTTCTAATAACGCAGTAGGAGAAAGCACGACGCCATTGCCTATTAAACATTGGACATGAGGGTGTAATATGCCGGAAGGAATCAGTCGTAAGATGGTCTTTTGACCATCGATCATTAATGTATGGCCCGCATTATGGCCCCCTTGAAAACGGATAGCGACGGATGCCTGCTCCATCAACATATCAACAATTTTACCTTTGCCCTCATCACCCCACTGACTGCCCAAAATAATAATGCTTTTCCCCATATTGAATTCTCTTTATATTTTGTTAACAGCGATGCCACTGGTTTAATCGTGCACGCTCACGGGCACGATTGGTTCAGTGGCATCCCTGAATAGTTAATAAAAATCTCGTGCGATACAAACCAAAGCAAGCCCGATCAACATACTCACTAAGCCCATGATACGCAATGCGCGATCACTTTGAATAAACATCTGTTGCATTAAGCTACGCCAAAATCGCGGCGATAGAAACGGTAAGATCCCTTCGAAAACAAACAGCAGTCCGATTGCCGTCACTAATATGGACCACATCATAGACTTTTTCACCCCAACACGTAAGGTCAGCGGGAACCGCTGAAAAGTTTTTCTAACATCCCCCTAGCAATACGAATTTTCAAATGACAATTACCTTCATCATCGATCTTTTCAGATAACACTGTCTCGCGCGTATATAAGTCAGCGCGTAATTTAGCTTGTTTTGGTGAGAGAATGACTTCTTGTTCTACCAGTTTTTTTCCTAACATTTCACAGATTGCGGTCACCAATTCAGATATTCCTAAACCTTTGTGCGCTGAAAGAAAAACCCGTTTAATTTTGCCACATTCATCTCGATCAATTTTAGGTTTTAACTCTTCACTTAAATCAATTTTGTTGTACACCAGCATGCGCGGAACTTCTTTAGCATTGATACTCTCAAGTACAAGATCCACTTGTTCAATATGAGCATTTTTATTTTCATCCTGTGCATCGACTACATGTAGCAATAAATCTGCTTCACTCACTTCTTCTAATGTTGCATGAAAGGCTTCGATGAGATCATGCGGTAAATGTCTAATAAATCCGACTGTATCAGCAAGAATAATGGGACCGTATTCAGGAAAATCAATCCGTCTTAATGTGGGATCTAATGTGGCAAATAATTGATTAGCAACATAGACCGAAGCACCCGTGAGTCGATTAAACAATGTGGACTTACCTGCATTGGTATAACCCACTAACGCAACCGTAGGAATGATAGCTTTTCGGCGTGCACGGCGTCCTTGCTCGCGCTGTTTGCGT
>Ga0207078_1081_pt1 | contig 14737 bp, 16 predicted proteins | sample Alteio_BWMinHeat_60_FD_153579 | JGI IMG/M metagenome (GOLD analysis project Ga0207078, IMG submission 153579) | Enriched cells from forest soil in Barre Woods Harvard Forest LTER site, Petersham, Massachusetts, United States -... | ecosystem: Environmental > Terrestrial > Soil > Temperate forest >... | reverse complement strand
CTTTATTATCGTGAACGGCAGCAAACTTTTTGTTGGTATAATGATGTGACATGGGGCTATGAATTTCAATTAAAAATTCACTTAGTCAGTTGTTTAGAAAACTGGATGGAAGTTGATAAAAAAACGGGTGAAATCATTAAAAAATATTCAGAGCACCAATGGCTATCAAGCATTCGTATTAATATTGATAATGTACATGAGCTCTGCAATTTAGGTGCAAGAAAAATAGGATTAATGGAAGACAGCATTCATACAGAAAAACATCGCGGATATCATTATGAACATGCGTATTCCTACAACTGGAATGCGATGCAAGGTTTCCATTTACTCATGCGGTTGGCCCATGCAATTAATGCATTGTCTGAATTTACAAAAAGATTGAAAAAGTGGATTAAAGCGCAAGGCTGTGATGCAACATTAAAATTAATCAAGGAAACGCTATTTAATCCATGGCTACCAAAAAAATGGTTCGAATCACAAAATGCAAAACCAATACGTTTGAAATTACAGTTGGAATAAAATAGTATTTTTTATTTCTCCAATATAAATGTAAAATTGCCTCACTGATTTTGCTCGTCCAAAATTTATTTTTGTGTAGTTTGTAACCATTTTTTGCGTGACGCAAGCATAAAAAATTGGCATAAACTGACGTAAAGTGACGGTTTGAAGAATTAGAGATGTATTTCTTTGGATTTTTGACACTCATGCTTCACAGCTGGCTCGTCTCTGATGCTACCTTTTAATTTATCTGTATCCGTCCAAAAGCAAACATCATAATCAAAAGCATATTGACTTTTATTAATTTGCTTTCGCAGTGATTTTAAATTTTCAAGCACATCACTACGCACCCCACCATCTAGAGAAAACCAGATACCATTAATACTCACTTTTTTTGGTTCTAACTCAAACAGGCTTTGTGCCATGACACACCCCTCGATATTTATTTATTAAAATATAATTAAAGTATAATCGTATATTTAAATATCGGGGGTACAAATGAACGGTAAAAAATTTTTTTTATTATTCAATAAATTAAAAATATTTCGTGTAACTTCTCAATAAATTCGGGCACTTACGATGTAGCGGCTATTTGACCAATTAGCGTCGGAAGCCAAGGAATACTGGATTTTTTGCTATGCCTATCCAATAGGTAATTCCAAAAATTAACTTTTAATTTCCTGCATGTCTTTTTCAAGCTAGCAAAGGTGTCTCGACATCGCCTGCCTTCATTACTTCTGGTCCCACCACTTATTTTTCGTTTCTTCACATATTCCCTGATATCTCTTTCGCTTAAATTATTGTGTAGTGGAAGTTCAGGGTGTTTTAGTACTAACAGAAGCTCTTCTTTATTCTTCATTAATCGCTTTAACACATTATTCAATAACTGATAGGGGTTCTACCACTTGTCCCCGCCAATGTTCCCAGTAAAATATGCCCATCCCATCTAAACTGCGCAGCTCTGATTTTGCTAACCCTATGATCAATGTTTTTATTTAGAGGCTTACTTCTGATTGCCCTTCAGTTCCATAATCTTCTTGATGGCTTCATCCAAGTCCATATCGTATATCTTTATCGCCAAATCTTCGTCCATGTTGATATTAAAAGCGTCTTCAATATCATATATTGGCTGGGTATCTAAGATAGTATCAGGAGGGTTGCTTGTTGACCACATGCAACACATTTGTTCTGTATCGGAGTTACCACGATATTTCTTCCGGTGCTTGTCATAAATCGCACATAGAGTTTGCCGTTCAATTTTATAGGTATCATTCATTGTTTGCTCTCGAAAACATTAGCTTAAAAATTACTATTTCACGCTATCCATATATCAACTCTTCTATTGTTGATTGTATGTGCTTAATAACTGCGGTGATGGACTGGGATATTTGCTGTACTGTTTTATTTTTTCATTCCAATAATGAATATATTCCTCATACGCTTCAACTGATGTCAGGAATGCAACATGTTGTTCTGCCATAACCCTGTACGCAAGAATTTTGCTTTTACCATCACGATAAGCTCGTTCCAAGCGATGGTTACCATCAATCACATTGAATTGATCAGGGGCAATTTCAGCTAAAATGATTGGTTCCGCCAGATTTGCAGATTGTATTGTAGATTCATCCAGGTTGGAGGATGGGCAAATTCTAATGGCTTTTATTGAAACTTCCTCCGGTTGAAACAGGTGTGGACTGGATTTAATGTGTTTTACAAGCTTGGTAATATTGAATAAAAAAATCCCATTGGGATAGAATTCATCTCCTTCATCCTCAGGAAGTGGTTGGAATTTTTTATTCACTTTCATTTTTCGTAACTTTCGGGTCATCTTATTGATTCGACTATTTAAAATAAAATACGAAACTTGCTATGCTGCCTTTGACTTCATGGCATCCTTCAGTGCTTTACTCATCAGTGCAATAATACTATCAACGTCAACATTCGTGATGGCCTCGCTAAATTCATATAGCCCATTGATATTGATGTGCTGAGTGGCGACTGGCGAGATATGTCGAAGATAATTGATGGCGTCCTGATCATTTTTTGCTAACGCGATCTCATACAGCCTGGATAACAGGTGCATGTTGTAATAAATGATGATCAGTGCAATTAATCTTGTGCATTCATTCCAGATTTCGACCTCAATTTCTGACATTCCCCTGAAATCACCACCACCCACAGCTTGTATTTTTTCAAGCAGCTGATGGTAGGCCTCCCCGCGATTAAGGGCAGTGCGAATATTTCGCCTGTAGCTAGGGTCATCAATATACTTCAGTATGTGGATGCTCTTCAAGATTCGGTTGAGTTCCCACAGGGCGTCTTTTATGTCGCTTTTATACTCATGCGCGCTTAATGTTTTGACAATGTTTTCATGGGTAACCTCATGTTTTAGCATCGACGCCAGTATTGGCAGGAGCATGGGCCATTTTGTCTTGATGAGCTTTGTATTCACAGGATTGGATGGCTGGATCAGAAAATCTCTATACTGTGAGAGTGGCTTAAATCCACACAAGGATTTGGCTTTTCTTGGTATCGACCGATAACAAGGTGCATGGAGCTTGCCGACAAGGTAATAGAAAAAATCATTCACATTGTTAGCGCCTGCTGTATCTGTTGAAATAATATCAGGATCAATCACAGAATCATTACGGTACATCATGGGAAAAATATAATGGCTTTCATGCTCATTCGCGCCAATGATTCCGGTTTCAAAGGGGACGTGCCCTATCAGCATGCTCATGATGACAACACCAATGTCTGAGCCAAAATATTTTGATGAATGTCGTGCCTTTAAGATGCGCCGCCGTGTTTTCTTCTTTGTGCCGTCACTACTGCCATGCTTTTTACCATCAAGGTCATATAAACAAAATATGGGCAAGTCAACGATATGATTGATGATAATATTGGCTGCGTTTCGCAAGGTCGTCAGCCTGATATGGCTGTTCTCTGCTTTTTGCAGGCGCTTGTAGTTGAGATTGGAGCGTTTTGATAGAAGATGTATTCCTTGCAGGGGTTCCATCGGCAAGTATGCCTCCTTTAGTGGCAGGATAATCGGCTTTGGCTTTTCCCTTGTGAGGCTTGATGTGTGTAAATGCCTTCATGAAGCCGCATTTCTGTGAAACAAAATCATACACTTCGGAAATCGTTTTGATTTCCATGTTGTCATAGAATGGATTGTCGACATCTATTTTTCGTTTTGGATAAGGGATTGTCCATTCACAAGTACCATCACGCCTCTGCTTGATTTTGATGTGCAAGTTTTCACCATTGACAGCGCGCTTGTTGACACGTTCAATCAAGGGCTCAAGGATATTTTCCAATTCAGCCAGTGTATCCTCGATAGGCCTCAGTAAAACAGGATTATTAATGTCAGATAATATGTTTTTCTCATTTTTTATCCAGTCATGAGGGACTTTTATTTCTGACTCAAAGCTCCTGTAATCTGAAGAAGAATTGATATGTATTTTTTTGCTCTTGATATTCTCACGTATACTGCGATAAACATGAAATTCATACTGCCATGGATCAACAGATTTCATTCGACCGGACTTGTTGGTGCTGGCATCTGTACTTTCTATAAAACACTCAAGGAGTGACGTTGGCCTGATATGCGTTGTGGGCACTTCTTTTAGCGGGATATCTTTTGGCGTGTTGCCCTGCTGGAACAAGTTTTTTAAAAATTGGATAGCAGTAAAAAGATGTTCCAGCTCCTCACTTCCTTCAAAATCAATTGCCATAAACAATGGCCTCAAGTTAATCAGTATCGCCTGGAAATGTTCCTTATGATGTTCCCAAACCAGGCGCTGCTCTTCTTTTTTTCTATTTTTTTCACCATCCAGCAGGCGGCTACTCACATCGATGATACGTTCTTCAGGCATGACCTTGAGTGCATGTTTTTTTATTTTGTTTCCAGACAAGTCCATTATTTTTTTGTTCGTGAAAATTTTTATTAATTTGCCAACTGGTGTACGATAACGCTCAAGCGGGTCTTCCAGCATGGCGGCTTTGTCTTTCGCATGTTTTTTAGCTTCATTGTGATACTTGTCGACGTAGTAAATGAATGCTTGGATGAGGTTGTTTGTCAGCTTTTCATACCGTTTGTGGATGTAACAAATCATGTAAAGAAACGCGAGTTCACGCGGTAACCGTCCTAATTTCGGAGCAATATACAACTTTGCAAGATCAGCATAATGGTCTGTCATACGGCGTGACAAACCAAGTTTTGGCAGGCATGTCGTTGCGAAAAGGTAGATGGGCCGGCAGAGAAAAAGTTTTTTGATTTCTGCTTGCATTTCACCGGCCTGAAAACTTTTTGCATCAAGCTTGATTTCAGTGATGTGGTACAGACCATTTTCCAAGCGCAGCATGTCCTCTAAAGCACGCCTTGTTCCTTCGGTAAGGTTCTCCCTGACCATATTGATAAGACGTCTTCGCTCGGCCCAGATTGCCCTGCCGATCAAGTCTTGCAGTCTTGAATAGGCAGGGAGAACTATCTTTGAAGTTTGAAGTGACTTGATTACTTCATTGAAAATTTCAACCGGATTGTACGTGGTCGTAGCAAGACTGCTGGCTTTTTCGGTGATCAGCTTGTTCTGTTTTTCTTTGTCATCATAAAACCCCATATGCTGCAATATTTGCTTTCTGACAAGCAGTTGGGTCTTTCGTGTCGGCAGTTGGCGTGGCACGCTGTCATTAGGCATGTACTGTTGCATGATGAAGTGGACATCACTTTTCACATTGCCATAGCCAATATTGTAAAACTGGTGCCGTGCCTTGAAATAGCCATACTGCAAAATAAAATAGAGTTTTGCTGATGTATGCCGGCCATTGGTTGCAGAAATCGCCAACAAATCGAGAAGAGGTTTAGGCAGATCAAAATAATGGCTACGCTCGGCTGGGTCAAATTCTGGAATGGCATAAAGCGTGTTAATTTCATTGTCGCTGAGAATGTGAAGCCGTTGGCTGTTTGTCTTTTTCATTTCGTCTGTTCTTTTCTTCTGTTTGATGATGGCTATCAAGCATGATGCTCGCCGCATTTTGATCAAAGCGTCTACCCTCATCAATGTATCCCAGTACCGTACCTTCATGTCGCCATCGCCCGTGCCGCATAATTGAACCAAATGGTGCTCCCTTCCTGCTCGCTTCAGTTGCAAATCCACGGCGCATACTGTGGCTGCTATAAGAAACTGCATCAGGCAAGCCACACGCCATGGCGACGGATTTGATGACGACATTTACCTGGTGCGGCTTAATAGCATTATTCAGTAACCGCCCGCCAGCGGTCATTTGCCGGAATACATCATTACTATCGCTACCAGCGTGATCTCTCCATTCGGCAAGTGCAGCAACAGGGCAGAGCATGGCATCATGACTGCTCGGGATGGCGCACACTTGGCCTTCACCACCCTGGTCTGTCTTTGAGCGTGAGATAAGAATTTCCACGCCTTCAGGAACAGGAGTGATATCACTCCATTTGATACCGACCAACTCGCTGCGCCTGAATGCACCAAAAAAACCCCGTCAATAGTAGTGCTCGGTTACGGCAATCAATCAACCGGTTGGATTCCATAAGAAAAGAGGACATCCTGGCGATGGTTTCGAGTGTCAATGGTGTCGCTTTCTCCTTGGGTTTACCATGAATGTTCTTGATGCCCGTCAATGTCTTGTGGATGGCAGAGTGTGCAGTTGGATCAGCAAATCCCTGACAGATATGCCAGTTTTTGATGGCGGTGAGGCGTCTCGCGAGAGTCCTTTGGTTCAATATTCCGGCATGGTGATGAAGATATTTCATAATTACCTCACCAGAGGTGGGAAGGTGTCCTCCCCAAAGGACAAAATGTCTAATATCAGCTTGGTAGGCCTTACGTGTATTATTGCTGGTTGCAGCATGGATGTAGTTTTCATCGCTATGGTTGTTACGTAATGTTGGTAGCCTGTTTGAAGGTAGCTCAATACTGTCTGTTATTTCCATCGTTTTTACTATTGTTTCATTTTCCATAAAAATACAGTCCTATGTAGTGATTTGTAATGCTGTTACAGAAGTGTAGCATATTATATCGCAAGTTATCGACGATAAGTCTTCTTACAGTCGGTAACTAATTTATCTTTTGTAGCAATTCAAAATTACAATAGAATGTTCTATCATGAGCTACGTTCTACACTTCAAAAAAATCAGGAGAGGCAATGAGCAGGATTGGGATCACTTTTGAAGAAGTGAAAAAAGCCATAGTAGAATTGCAAGGAAGGCAGAAAAATCCAACTGTGGATGCTATTCGGGAAATCCTCGGCACCGGCAGCAAAAGCACCATTGCCCGTTATCTTCGCGAATGGAAAGCTCAACATGGATTAGGTACTCACGACGATGGACGATTACCATCGGATTTGCTTGGAATCGTTAATGGCCTCTGGGATGCACTACGAAATAAAGCAGATGCACAGATAGACAAGTACGCCCAAGAATCTGGTATCAAACTGGCACAACTACAACAGGAACTCGCCCATTCCAAGAAACTTGAAACAAACCTCCAGCAGAAACTACATTTATTGGAAGAACAGCTCCACCAGCGAACCGAAGAATCGCGGCATCTTAAGGCCAAATTGATAATAGAAGAACAGGAAAAAATACGCATAATCGAACGTGCTACAGCACTTGAATCACGCTGCCAAGAGCATAAAGACGAAAACCAGCGGTTACACCAGCTGCTAAAGCATGTGCAGGAAAACCTTGAGCATTACCAGGCTGCAACACAAAAATTGCGAGAAGAGCAGTCACTTTTGGTAGAAAAACAGCGCAATGAATACGAACAACGAATATCATTATTGCAGACACAGGCCACTGCTCTTTCCAGCGAAAAATCTGTCTGCCAGGCCCAGCAGGATCACCTAAAAATTTTGCATGAATCGCTCGTGACAGAGCACAAAATACTCACAGCCCAGCATGCGGAAGCACAAGGTCAGCATGAAACTCTGAAGATGGCATATGGCAGTATCCAGCATGACCATGAGATACTAAAAAAACAGAATGAAGCTCAGACCACCAAACTGACAACATTGCAAAATACCTTAGTAGAAATGCGATTGCATATACAATCCAGGGATGAGAAAATCGCGTCGCTTGAAAATAATGTCATCAAAGCAAATGATAAAATTGAGGTATTGCGACACGAAAACCAGTTTGTTTTGCAGGAAAAATCAAACCTCGAGGGACAGCTCAAGCAAATGCAGGAAATGCTATCACCCGACAAGGTACGGGTGGCAAGTTAACAAAATATTTAGTTCTGGTGGGACAAAGCGTGACAAATAATATTGATAACATCTCAAGTGAAACGGTAACAAACAAAAACCATACTGGAAGAATTCCCAAAAATGTGGATGAAATCCATTCCATGGATGACATCATTGATGATCTACGTTATTTAACAGCAGGTTTTCCTGAAGCAGCAGTGGAAAACGCATTAAATAGACAAGTTGAAATAACACCCATTCTATTAAATTTTCTGGATGAGATTATTGATAATTACGAATCAATGGAAGATTTATATTTCGGCCATTTACATGCATTATACTTGTTGGCAAAGTTTCGAGAAAAAGAAGCTTATTCTCGGGCAATAAAAATAATGAGTCTGCCAGATGAGTGGCCAGAAAATATCTTGGGCGACACGATTACAGAAGATTTACATAATATCGTCGCCTCCCTATATAACGGCGATCTCGCATCAATTTATGCGATTATTGAAAATCCAAAACTGAATACCTGGTCTCGTAATGCCGCAATAAAAACGTTCTTAGTTCTTGTTAGAGAAAATATTTTAGAAAGATCAGATGTGATTCTATACTTCAAAACGCTGTTTGATCATCCTTCATTTGAAAATGATATGGATGCAATGACACACCTGGTTAATGCTTGCTGTGATTTATATCCGGATGAATTTTTGGATCAGATCACAATTGCCTTTGATAGAGGAAGAGTAGATGATTCTGTTGTCGACATGAGATGGGTTAAATCAGTTTTATCGAATTCTCGAGAGACTGCTTTAGAAAAGTTTTTAAATCATGAACACTACAGCTTTATTGACGATGACGTGATAAGTGGTATGAAGCATTGGGCTTGTTTTTCGGAAAGACCAGAAAAGAACGTTGCAAGCGATTTTGAATATCATAAGCCAGAGAAAACATCATCTTATCATTTTACTCACGTTCTTCCATATACTCGAACTTCTCCAAAAATTGGAAGAAATGATCCATGCTCTTGTAACAGTGGTAAAAAATATAAAAAGTGTTGTTTGTCTGTAACTGATTAGGCTTCATAATGAACAAAAGTAAATTATTTGATTGTCTTGAGAAAAAAAAGAAGAGTGATTTGCTCAATCTATTGAGCGATTGTTATGATTCCATGAAGACCAAACAAATCAGTGAGGTTTTTTCATGTATAGGAGAAGAATCGATAAAAATTCCAGCTGATGGAAAAACCGTTCTTAAAAATGTTAAAAAATTTTTTAACGATTCAATGAACGGGGTGTACTATGCTCCATTTGATATCAACTCAAAAAATTTTATGGATGTTCCAGAAGAAACTGATATGTGGTTCGAAAAACTAGGTGATTTTATGATTGAAAGCTCAAATCTGTCTACGCAGGGCGATCATATTAATGCAGTTAAATCTTTTGGAATCCTATTTGATTTATCAACAAAACTTGGGAATGATGAAATAGTATTTGCTGATGAACTGGGAATGTGGATGTTGCCAATCGATAAAAAACCCTGCATCAGTGCATATTTTAAATCAGCTGCAGCGATCTTAAATCCTGATGAATATGCCAATGCCGTGTTACCTGTTATACGTGAAGACAGCTATTCGTCTTTTTGCAACAAAGCATATGAGAAGGCAAAGCGCTTTGCTAACAAGGAACAGAAGATAGCACTGGATCAGATGATTGATCATCATAAAATCAAAACGGACAAAAACAGCAACCGTTAATCTGGCTTCTGGGAACATTGGCGGGGACAAGTGGTAGAACCCCAATAATAAAAAAATCAGAGAAATGCTTCTTGCTTGCTCATTTCTGTCTTCCAAATATTTTTTTATAAATAATCTGAATATTCTTTCAGTTTTTGAACTGTATGGCTTAAAGATTGCTTTGCTAATGTCGACAGATATTCTTCTAAATTTTTTGGCGGACTCTTCAAACTTGCGCGATGTCGTTTCACAGCTAAACATACCGTCTCAGAAGATAAATCAAATAAATTCATTAGAAATTCATCTGGATGCTGTGCTTCAATACCATGCTGAGAAATAATTTTCTTGGGAAAATCTTTTAGATTATAAGTCACAATAACAGAAGCGTTAGAATGAATAGCAGCCGCCAAAACATGCCTGTCATCAGAATCGGGTAGTGTTATGGTCGAAATTAAATAATGATAATTATCAACTAAACAATCGCGTACACTCATGTTCATTCTATCACGAGTCCTCTCAAGATATTTTCTGTCAAGATCACTTCTATTCGATAGAATACTAGTGATCCATTCATCATGGATTTCATTCGTCCATTTAGCACGGTACATATCCGTTATAGCTAAGTTCATCAATAAATCACGTAAGGGTGCAGGATACAAAACACATGCATCATACAATACTGAAAAATTCGACATTCTTTAGTATCCCATATTGTGCTTTTGGGCTTCGTTTGCTAATTCTTCCAGAATCTCAAGACGTTTCTTATCAATCTCTTCTTTATAACGTAATACATCTTTTGCAAATACACGCCTTCTTGATCCCACCTTACGAAAAGGAATTTTCCCTTCCTCTAACAAATTAACCAAGAATGGTCTGGATACATTCAATAAATCAGCTGCTTCTTGCGTAGTTAATTCCGCATGTACAGGTATTAATGTTACCGCGTTACCTTTCGCCATTTGAGATAAAATAACAATTAATAATCGTAGTGCATCGGCAGGGATAGAGATAGTTTCTCCCTCTTTCCCTCGTTTGACTAATTGAAAGACGGGATTATTAGTAGACTTAATGTAAGCAGAAAGTTTACGACTAGACTCTCCCGCTAAGCTAATCTCTTTATCTGTAGGGATACTTATACTTTTATCATTAAGCGTAACTTGCATGTCGGCAATCCTCTTTATTTCATAAACAAAGTATAGCATAATGTACGAAATAAACGAATCAATTTGAAATAATTGAAATTAAACGAATTACAAAATAGTTTAAGTTATTGATTATAATATACTTATTTATAACCATAATGACCATTATCAGAACTGCAAAGAGCCTTGAACGTGCCTGACACTTTTTGTCATTTCTAGAAGTGGGCTGCAATTTCTAAAAGAAGGGTGCAATCAAAAGATTGAACCCCGTGCTGATATTACGATTTAGAGCCAACATAGGCTTTGATCACATATGTATTTAAATCTAAAATTCTGTATTACCTTTCAAGTATATCGATAGATTTTAACCATTTTTCTACCAATCGTGGCCAATGTGTTATTTCAAAATGAGTTTTACGTAATCCGAATGCATGACCACCATGAGCATATAGATGCATTTCCACAGGAGCACCAGCGTTTTTAAGACCGATATAATACAGAAGAGAATAATCAACAGTGTCTACTGGATCATCTTCAGCTTGTAATAAAAATGTAGGAGGTGTTTCTTTAGTAAAAAGAATATTTGGGTTTAAAACAAATGATTTGTTGTCTTCGAGTCCCATGTGTCCTGGATAAAGAGCAATTGCAAAATCAGGACGACAACTTTCTTTATCAGCAGCATCAATTGGAGAATAGGCACGTTTTTTAAAATGCGTACTAATATCAGCAACCATATAACCTCCTGCTGAAAAACCGATAACCCCAATTTTATTAGGATTAATATGCCATTTCGCAGCATTCAATCGAATGAGTCCAAGTGCTCTTTGCGCATCTTCTAATGCAGCAGGTGCATAAGGTTGAACGTGGCATTGACAATTGTCATTCCAATTTGGCCCTGAATTGGGAACACGATATTTCAACAAAATACCAGTAATCCCGCGAGATGCGAGCCACTCACAAATTTCTGTACCTTCTAAATCAATTGCTAAACCATGAAAACCACCACCCGGAAATACAAGAACAGCGGCACCGGTATTTTTTGTCGTTGGCGAATAAATAGTTATACTAGGTTGAGAAACATCCATTATACAAGTCCACGGTTTTCCAGCTACAGACTTACTAATTGTTTTCACAGATTCTGGTTTTGTATCTGATAAAGGATCCGGCATTTTTCCTTCTGGCCATATGGGTATTTGGATGTGACCTGGTGAAGGTTGCCAGACCTGCGCATTCGCACTTACGTAAATAAGCAGCGACAGTATAAAAAGTATAATTGATTTCATTATTACTCCGATTATTTTCATCTAAGGTTATGTTATCTGCACAAATTATTAATCTTTTTTTCAGGAATATTTGCTATAAAATTTTTAACAAAATTCGGTGGCTGTATTTTCTTTGCTAACATCATTTGATCTAAGAAGCCACCTGTATGTTTACTCACAATATTAGGATTAATTTGATAAGCTTTATCTTGTAATGCTTCTGGAAGAGAAATAAATTTTATTTGATGTCTTTCAAAAGTCGTCAGTAAATCATCTAACATCAATGCGTCAAATACGCCAATATGTAGCAATAATATCTGTTTAATATCACGCTTAAATATCAGTTGAGATTGTATATGAGCAACTTTTATTGATTTTAATGCTTGCTCAATATAACTCTTTTTTAGCCATTCAATTGATTGATTGTCTTTCTTCTTAACGCAGCGCACATATGCATTATTCCAAAGATAATCTTCAAAATCTGTAGTAACTTGCGCCACTTTGTAATGATGAGTAAATAAATATTCTCTTATCGTATCACGCTTTTTTTGTGTATCACCTTCAAATAAATAAGGGTATCGAAAGTAGCGATAATCTTTATTTTGCATGAGTGTTGAAAGATAAGATTCATTCATTTTAATCTGTAGAATAAATTGTTGTGAATTAACCGTATTAAAATTCACATGATCATAGGTGTGGTTTCCTAATAATTGACCTGACTCTACCCAAGTTTTTAGGACATGGTAACGATTTGCATCATTATCAATCCTTCCCGCATTAATAAAACCATAAACATTATAAAGCTAGTGTTTTTTTAATGATGACAGCATCTTTTTTGCTACATCTAATCTAGTTGTGTTGGGTGGCAAATCCATATGTTTTGGCAAATCATCTACAGTAATTGCTATTTCAATTGGAGACGCTTGCGCGGTAAACGTAATGAATAATAAAAATATTAACAAAAAATTTTTCATTTTAATCCTAAATATTAAATACTGATCTTTGATCTAAATGACATGGGAGATGAAAGTATAAGATGGAGGACAGCAATAATCGCTGTCCCTCTTAGAAAATCAATTACATGATTAAGGTATATTGACATAATCAATGACAAGTCGTGTACTAACTATTTTCTGTAATCAATGATGGGTTATGCATAATGATCAACTGTGCATCAAACGTTGCAAGAATTTTCTTCAGACTCGGCGGTGCTTTGGGCGAATTGGCCAATACCCAGGCATCACGTGAACCTGTCGCCTTGATCAAAGCATCAGTTTTTTCTTCGCCAATCTCGTAAGCTACGAATGCTAATTTCCAGTTGTTATAAATTGTATGATCTTCGTTCAATAACTTCAGCGCAGCTTGCGTAGCAAGAGGCATATCCATGCGTTGATCCTTTTTGCCATTGACTGTTAATCCATATTTTTTTGCAGTAGATGGAATAATTTGCCATATGCCTGCAGCTTTCATTGGATTTTTGCTTTCATCTAATTGTTGATAACCAGATTCAACGAGTGGAATGACGCTTAAATCTTTTGGCATTCCTCGTTTAGTCAATGCGGTTTCAACAAGCGGCTGATGTTTTTCCATTCTTTGTAGAGAAGCCTGCATATATGAACGAGCTTGCTTGCTGCTACGAATATTATTCAGTTCATTCACGACTTCTGGATTGGCTGAAACTTGAAATTCCTTATTAAAGTTAGATTGCTTGATTAATGTTGTCACTTGATGTGTGGATAGAGTTGACAATGCTGAAGATGATGCAAATGCGATTGATGTCGAAGCAGTTATAGCTGCGGTGATTGCATAAGCAATTATTAAAGATAACTTCTTTTGTTTTAATGGTGTGTAAACAAATAACATATTGATTCTCCTATAAAGTATTGAGGTTGAAAATCCATGTATTCCTAATGCTCCTTGTGGCAACATTTTGCTATTGAACAAGCCAGATGCTGTATCTACCAAGCATTGTGCATAAGCACTGGCAGATGTTTTCTTACGAAGCATCAGTGTTTCATCGCAAGAAAATTCTTGAAGTTCATCGAACCAGTTGATCCATAACTTCATCACTGGGTTGCAGAAACAAACTATTTTTATAATCATCAAAAAGTGCAACCAGTGTGTATCTAATTGACGGATGTGCTGCAATTCATGACGAATCGCCAAATTGACATCTTCACTTTTTGCTAAAAATGAAGTGGGAATGACAACATAATGTTTCTTGAATAATGACCAGCAGAATGGAATAGCGGTCGTATGATTAAATAAAATATGGACATCATTGATCTTGTGTCGGCAAAACGAGTTCTTTCTAATTAGATAAAGTTTAAAGATATTATTTATATATTTTGCAAGAAAAACAGCAATCCCGATCATCAGTAAAAGATCTATGACCATATTAATGGATGGGAGCGTGTATGCTGATGCAATTTGTGTTATTTGATTCGCCACCACTTCCTGAGTGCGTGTGAATTGGGATGAAACAATTTTTACAATTGGTCCTAGCCTAAAATTAGAATCATTCGCTGATGGAAATAACTGAACGATGACAGGTCCAATATAAAACGCAGCAATTGCGATAATGAATGAATATCTCGCGAATTTTAACTGCTGTATTTGCAGAAGGTTGTTTTTGAATATGGGTAATCTGAGCATCGTGCGAGAAATCATATAACAAATGGTTAGCGCAGCATTTAGCATGAAATAGCTATGTAAGCTAATGACCACACTCATTATGCAATCTCCTTTTTTCTTGCGTTTAATAGCTTCTGGATGGAGTTAATGTCATCCTGTGTTAGGTCATTTTTATTCATTAAATGGGCGACCATCTCAACTGAATTTCCCGAAAAAACTTGTGAAATGATTTTGTTAATAGAATG
>Ga0207078_1073_pt1 | contig 14759 bp, 17 predicted proteins | sample Alteio_BWMinHeat_60_FD_153579 | JGI IMG/M metagenome (GOLD analysis project Ga0207078, IMG submission 153579) | Enriched cells from forest soil in Barre Woods Harvard Forest LTER site, Petersham, Massachusetts, United States -... | ecosystem: Environmental > Terrestrial > Soil > Temperate forest >... | reverse complement strand
GCATCATCTTGAACAAAGCTGCGCACCCGGGTGAGACCATGGAGCGCGCCCGAAGGCTCATTGCGCATACAGGATCCGGGAGCTGAGCCTTCAGAAAGTGCCGTACATCCTGGTTGTGGGAAAGAAGGAAGCGGAAGAAGGAACGGTGGCCTTGCGCAAACTGGGTGGCGAAAATCAAGAAATTCTGCCCCTTGAAGCCGCCATTGCGCGCTTACGAACGGAGGCCGCGGGGCCACGTTAGGGGGGTATAGGAGAGGGATGGCGGCGCTTAAATCGGAAAAATTCTCTTTTTTGATTCCTTAAGTCGGAAAAATTCGCTATAATGCTCTTAAAAGGAGCGTTAATGGGCAAAAATTCACCACAGTGGCCAGAAGCATTTGTTTCGACCACAGAAACGAGTCGTGCTGTGCATCGGGCGCTGCGTGCGGGACGTTTGCGTAGGTTGGCCTCACGCCTTTATACGTCCAATTTGAAAGATGCGCCCGAAGCGATTGTGCGCCGTAATCTATGGCAGATAGTGGCTGGCTACTTTCCAGGTGCCCTAATCGCTGACCGTACTGCCCTTGAGAATGCGCCCGCTGAAGACGGCTCTGTTTATCTTATCACAGAAAAAGGCAATGATATCCTTTTGCCAAGCATTGTGTTGCGGCCTCGCCGCGGCCTTGGTCCCCAGCAAGGCGATCGTCCCTTCATTGCCGGTCTGTATTTGAGCTCCACTGCGCGTGCCTATCTTGAGAATATGCGTCCCAGCCGTCGTGCACGGAGCGGAGGGCTTCCTCGCACTGTATCGCGCTTTGAAGTGGAGGAACGGTTGGAGACCTTGTTACGTCGCTCCGGTGTGGAAGCTTTGAATCACTTGCGTGACCAAATTAAATCCCTTGCGCCTCTTCTTGACCTTGTCGCTGAGGGAGAACTACTGAACACTTTAATTGGGAGTTTGCTAGGCACGCGTAAGGCTGATCTTTCTTCCCCCCTCGCTCGTGCACGTTCTGTCGGCGAACCTTATGATCCGCAACGACTAGAACTGTTCCATATTCTCCATGGGGTTTTAAGGAATCACTTGACAGTGCTTCGAGCCAACCCTTCCCGAAATCCTGCCACCTTATCCTTTTTTGAGGCTTATTTTTCCAACTTCATTGAAGGTACCGAGTTTGAAGTCAATGAAGCCGTCGACATCATTTTTCAAGGACGTATCCCTAGCGAACGGCCACAGGATGCGCACGATATTCTTGGCACGTGGAGGATTGTCTCTGATCCAGTCGAGATGGGCACGCTTCCTTCCTCATTTACAGCGTTTTTATCCCGCTTGCGTCACCGCCATGGAATGATTATGGAAGGGCGGCCAGACAAGGGTCCCGGAAGTTTTAAGTCCTCCCCCAACCGTGCGGGCCAAACTGTCTTTGTGATGCCTGAGCTCGTTGAGGGAACCCTTTTACAAGGTTTCACGCTTTATCGCAGTTTGGAAACTGCTTTCCAACGAGCAGTCTTCATGATGTTCATGATCGCCGAGGTGCATCCTTTCACTGATGGAAATGGCCGTCTTGCCCGCGTCATGATGAATGCCGAACTTGAGGCCTCTCAAGAAGAACGGATCATTATTCCAACTGTTTATCGAGGTAATTACCTCGCGGCCCTCAAAGCGCTTTCACTCACATCAAATCCAGAACCGCTCATTGCCACGCTTGATTATGCTCAACGTTGGACGCTTGCAGTCCCCTGGGGTGAATTACAGGAAACACGTCGTATTCTAGAGCAGTGTCATGCATTTCTGGATGCGGAGAGTGAGGGGCTCCGTCTTCAAATGCCCATTGGATAGCGTTCTCCCCAAGATGGCCAAAAAAAATGATCGCTACATTGTTTTTTTCTACACTGCTACACTGTTTTCTGCTATACTGACGCACCACTAAGGTAATGAAAACCAAGGAGAACGTACATATCTAAATTTGTTAGGGAAGACAAAGAGACCACCCAAGATGGTCCCCGCGTCAATGAAAAGATTACAGCCCTCAAAGTCCGCCTAGTGGATGAAGCGGGGGAAATGGTTGGTGTTACCACTCATAAAGAGGCTCTTGAGCGAGCCTATCGCATGGGTCTTGATTTGGTTGAGGTTTCTCCCAATGCAGACCCTCCCGTTTGTAAATTGCTGGATTACGGAAAGTTTCGGTTTGAGGAACAAAAACGCCGTGCCGAAATGCGCAAAAAGCGCAAAGTGATTGAAGTCAAAGAAATTCAACTTCGCCCCGGCATTGATATCCATGATTTTGAGGTCAAAATGCGCAGTGCCCGTCGTTTTCTTGAGGACGGTGACAAACTGAAGGTTACCCTTCGGTTTCAAGGGCGCGAGCTCTCTCACCAGGAGTTGGGCGTTGCGGTTTTGAACCGTGTCAAAGAAACCCTTCAGGAGGTGGGGAAGGTCGAACAATTCCCCAAACTGGAAGGGAAGCGCATGATTATGGTGCTGGGGCCAGTAGCGAAATAAATCTGTCATCCCCGCGAAAGCGGGGGCGGGGATGACAGTAAGTGTAGAAACCTAACCACAAAAAGGCTCTCATGCAGGTAACCACCGTAATACTCTGTTAATATATTCGTGATATAATTTTTTTAGATCAACTTATTAAGGAGAATTAACATGTTAACGCGCACACTTTTGACACAAACTACTTTCGCTCTTTTAGTATCGTCTACTCTTTCCCTTCCTCTTTTTGCGGCGGCGGCGGGATCGGCAGAGGCGTCCGATCAGGTGCCTTCTACTGCGGAGCTGGAGCAGGCACGTGAGGCGCTCAGGGCTGCCAACAAGGCATGGAGGGACTTAGGGTTCAGCATAAGCACCCAAGAAGAAGGGGATCGCCGCTCTGACGAGATGGACAGAGCCCTAGCGGACGCAAGGGTTGCTGAGGATCGCCTAAAAGACTTAGAGCAGAGACGCGCAGCTGCATTGCTGGCCGCGGTGGCTGAATATGAGCAGGCCGAGACTGAGGAGCTTAGCTACCTGGCCCAGCTTGATAAAAACGAGAATCTTCCGACGTCAGAAGAACTGCAGATGGGTCAAGAGAAAGAGCTGCGTACTGAAAGAGCCCGAGCCAAGGTGAGCGCCTTGGATCCGAAATTCGTTTTTAGACGGCCACGTTCTGCAGCGCTGGACAATGATGCTTCCTGGTCCTTCTGAGGGATTTTTCCACGAGAAAAGTTGCTATCTCTAATCTACGGGTGCCTGAGCCTTTTCAGAAAGACCTTGCCTCTGCTGGGGATTTGCGTAATACTCTGTTAATATATTCGTGATATAATTTTTTTAGATCAACTTATTAAGGAGAATTAACATGTTAACGCGTACATTTTTGACACAAACTACTTTCGCTCTTTTAGTATCGTCTACTCTTTCCCTTCCTCTTTTTGCGATGGATAAGACTCAGGAGCCGGAGGGCAATCGTCATATGTCTGGCGCTGGTGCTGTAGCGGAAGCGGAAGCGAGGGAGAAGCATACTAAAGCTAGAGAAGAAGCGGAACGTGCGAGGCGCACAGGCGACTGGGATGCATGGGCCACTGCTAACGCTCCCGGGAAAATTGAGCCAGGGCACGACTAAAGACGCCCATTCTATCATGATTGAAGATATTTAAGCTATTCAGGAGATTTACAATGTCATTATCTTTTCCTCACATATTTCTGCAATCAGCCGCTTTCGCTCTTTGCTTATCTTCCAGTCTTTCCCTTCCTCTTTTTGCGATGGAGGACGAGGTTAAGGAGGGGACGACGGAGCGTGCTAGGCAAGATATAGAAGCTCTCCAAGCAGAACTCGCTGACTCAGAGCGACACACAAAAGACCTGCAACTGGCCCATAAGCAAGAGGAAATCAATCTCATAGAGAACCGGATGAAGGCTCTGAAAGACAGCCACGTAGCGCTCAACCCTGAATGGGGCGCGCTTTGGGGAGAGTTGCGTCAAAAGAGGAATGAACTCGCAGCGTTGCAGGGGGAGCCTTTGGTGGAGGATAACCCCACGAGGAGAATCGCAGGCATAGAGCCTGAGGCGCCTGCGAAGAGTGCAGAGATACTCGCTAAAGAAGCGGAAATCCAGAACTTAGAGCGACAATTCAATGCCGCGCTCGCTGTCAGTTACCCTGATGATGCAGAAAAAGCCGCGATCCAGAGGCAAATAATAGACACTCTTGCAAAACTGATAAAAATAAGACTAGAAGAGCTTGAAGCGCTGAGGGGGGCGGGATCTCGGTCAGAGACGAGGGCATTCAATGATACTAATTGGGAGAATCTCATTACCGACTAAATACACAACACGCCCACGACCCCTTCTGTGGCATGTCCGCGCGAAGGGGGGCGTGCGCTATCTCAATAAAGCTGCCGCATATGTTACATAAAAGTTGCTCATGGCTCTGAGCGCGACCTTGTCCACGCAAGGATATACATTCATTCTCTCTTAATATTTTCATGATATCATTTCCTATATTGAATTCTATTAAGGAGATACATCATGTTAACATCTTTTCTTCACACATTTCTGCAATCAGCCGCTTTCGCCCTTTTCTTATCGTCCTCACTCTCTCTTCCTCTGTTTGCGACGGCGGCTGAGGACGACGAGGAGAAGCGTGCAGCGGAACTGGAGCAGGAACTTCAAAAGCAGGAACGTGAAATGATGATGATAGATTGGGATAACATTCGTGCAGCGGGGTGGATGCGGCAATTGGAAGTGGAGCAGGCACGTGAAGCTGATGCGGAGCGAAAACGTGCAATACCGCAGGCACGTGAAACATACAAGGCTGCCTGGAAAAAAATTCGTGATCTCGTAGGCGCCACTCCTGAGGAAAGTAATAATCGCCAAGCAGAACGCGATGCGGCCATACAAGCTGGGCAAGCGGCTCGAGAGGCCCTTCTGTCTTTAGACCCTCATGCTTTGGACTCATTAGAAAAAGAGAGGACGACTACTGAGCTCATGAACGGTGGCTATGAGCTGGAAGCAAAGCTCAACCAGTACAAAATGGCTGCCAAAAGGTATGGGGAGATAGCAGAGGCTCTCCGAAATGGGGCAGAAGACGTGACGCCGGAGGAGGCCGCACAGGCCCGCAATGAGATGGAGCAAGCGAAAGATGCGTTGTCAGGCCTGGGGACTATCGACATGTGATGTGAGAAGCGCCAAAAAGCCTGACCACCGTTTTTACCCCGCCTGCTGGGATTGTTGCGGTAAAATCACCGTTTCCGTCCAATAGGACAGGGTCGTGTGGAGGTGCTTCTTAAAGGTCTCATATTCAAAAGATTTATGAATATAGCCGCTGGCAAAGTTTTTGTAGGCATTCATCACTTCTTTGCGGCTCAGATGGCCGGTCAGCACAATAATTGGAATATGCTGAAACTCTCGGTTTTGCTTGATGGATCGCAATAAGGCGTGTCCCTCGGCTTTGGGCATATTCAGATTCAGAAAAATAATATCCGGGACGGGAATATGGGTAATATTGGCTTTGAGTCTTAAAATATTAAAAAATTCACTGCCATCGTGAATGCAGTAAAGGTTAATGGAGGGGTCAAAGCTTTCAAGCGCCCGCCGGAAGAGGAGTTGGTCCTCCGCATCCCCCTCAATCAGCAAGATATTGATTTGGTCAAAATTTTTATAGCCGATGAGGTCATCATCATTGCTGGACATGTCGGGCATGTTGTCAAAGCTGAAGCCTTCAAAGAAACAATTAGGAGTGACAGAAAAAACTTTGCAGAACTTATAAAGCATCCCCGTGGAAATTTTTGTCTGGCCTAATTCATATTTGTGAATCTGTTGGTGAGACACGCCGACTTTATCGGCCAGCTCAAGCAAGGTAATGGCCGCTCGTTTCCTGAAGTCGCGTAATTTTTGCCCCACATACCCATCAATTGACACATTTTTATCCTTTACCAAGCTATTGCGAGAAAAATTTTCCTGACCTCCACCGGGTTTCCGTTCCATACATCTCCATTATCGTTTTTAGGTAATTATGCCCCCATTGTACCCTATTTTGAGGCGAAGGGAAAGAGACTGACGATTAGTGGGGGTGGCCGTTCAAACAGTAACTCTTATCCCAGCGCGACCTTGAAGCAACCCCCTCTTGCTCACTGGCAGAATAGCTCCTTTTTGGGGGGAGGCTAGTTTATTTGACGCCGTTCTTTCAACTTTCAGTTTAATCCAAAAAAGCGTATTTTGTTTTCTTCTTTTTTGGAAAGATACGGTTTTGAGGGGGGTCTTGCGGGGCTGACAACCCTCCTCTTCCTCCCTCCTTGAAACCATGATAAGACTCTTCTATGCCCATCGAACATACCCTGACAAAAATTGCCCTTATCGTAACGCTTGCGCTTCTTGGCGGCATTACCCTGGAAAAGCTCAGACAGCCCGCCGTGTTGGGATATATTTTGGCGGGTGTTCTCTTGGGTCCCTCCGGCTTTGGGATTGTGGAGGGGCGGGAGAATCTCTCCCTGCTCGCCGAGCTTGGCGTCCTCATGCTGCTGTTTGTGGTGGGGATGGAGCTCAGCCTGCGGTCTTTCGTTAAGATTTGGCCCATTGTGGTGGGGTGCGTTGTGCTCCAGATCGTCAGTGGCCTGGCGATTGCATTTTCTCTCAGCAATCTCTTGTACTGGCCGCTTAACCTCACCTTGCTCCTGGCCTTCGTGTTTGCCCTTAGCAGTACGGCGGTGGCCGTCAAGATTTTGGACACCATTGATGAGCTGCGCACGGAAATGGGGCGCCTGACGGTGGGGGTTCTGATTGCCCAGGATCTGGCCATCGTGCCCATGATTCTGATCGTGCGCGGAATGGGGGGTGAGGCGCCACCGGACTTTCCTCTGATTACTTTTAAGATTGGCCTCTCCATTGGGGTTCTCTCTCTTTTGGTGTGGTATTTAAGCCGCAGGGAACGGTTGCGCCTGTCCTTCCTGCGGGTGGTGGTGGGGCATACGGACCTCACACCGCTCGTGGGTCTTGTGTGTTGTTTTGGAGCGGCGGCCATTGCGGGCATTTCGGGCTTATCGACAGCTTATGGGGCGTTCTTGGCCGGTCTTGTGATTGGCAATAGTAATAAGCGTCCCGTGTTGTTAGAGCATATGACACCGATTTATAGTGTGTTGATGATGATCTTTTTTCTGTCCGTCGGTCTTTTGTTGGATGTGCAGTTTATCTGGTCCCATTTGACAGCTATTCTTTTGATCCTCTTGTTTATTACCCTGGGGAAAACGGCTCTCAACATTAGTATCCTCCACCTCTTACGTCAGTCCTGGATCACATCCTTCGGTGCAGGAGTTGTGTTGGCCCAGCTGGGTGAGTTCTCTTTTCTTCTGGCCGCGGTGGGGCGGGAGGCCGGCATTGTGGACACCTATGCCAGTAACCTCATTATCTCCCTCACGGTACTCTCTCTGTTGCTGAGTCCCTTGTGGATGACCTTGGCCCGACAATTGCATGACCTGGCGCCAACGCGGACAATATCCCTCCCCCGCTTGCTGTCCTTGCTCTATGGCTATGAGGTCTCCCTGCTGAAGCGCATCTGCAAAAAATTGAAGAAGAAATGCTATGCCCGATCTGAGGATTGAAGCTTCTTTTGAGGGACTTGTCGGAGGCATCGATGAAGCGGGACGTGGCCCGTGGGCAGGTCCTGTGGTGGCCGCCACCGTTGTGTTTGTTCAGCCAGAAACGATTCCGCCCTTTTTGTGCGACGGCATCCAGGATTCAAAGAAACTCTCCAAAGAGAAGCGTGCGTATTTGTATACGGAGCTCCTCTCTTATGAGGGCGCTCACTGTGGGGTGGGGATGGCGTCTGTTGAAGAAATTGACCAGCTCAATATTTTACGCGCGACCTTTTTGGCCATGGAGCGGTCTGTGGACGCTCTCCCCCAAAAGCCCCCCACCCTTTTGATTGATGGGAAGTTTATTCCCTCTTTTGAGGGCATCGACACGCACCCCGTGATCAAAGGCGATGGCATCAGCCTGTCTATTGCAGCGGCTTCGATCCTCGCCAAAGTGACACGAGATCGTTTGATGGAAGAGTTGGCTGCGATTTTTCCTGGCTATGGGTGGGAGCGCAACGCGGGCTACGGCACCGCCAGCCACCACGCTGCGTTACGGATGCATGGAGTCACCCCCCACCATCGGAAGAGCTTTGCGCCGATTCGAGCGCTCATCGGTATAGCAGTTTAGCGGTTTAGCAGTATTTTTTTTCTGTCATTTCCTCAGTTTCTTCTTGACACTTTTTTTATAAGGTCTTCCCTTCTGCTCCACTGCTCCACTGCTCCACTGCTCCACTGCTCCACTGCTACACTGCTACACTGCTACACTGCTCCACTGCTCCACTGCTCCACTGTAATACTTTCTTCATCAACGTCGGCAAGGCATAGGTATGCATGTCTCGGGGATGGACCCACACTCCCTCAAAAGCTTCCTCATCCTCACACGTCTGCACATCCACCTCCAAGTGAAAGTGGGTGAAGGTGTGTCGCACGCGGGACTGATGGGTGTCTGAGGGTGTGTCCTCCCACGGGGTCATGGGCACTTCCATCATCCCCCCCAACAGGCCTGAGGCCACGCGCTTGCGCAGCAGGATGGCCCCATCCTCCCGCTTCACAATAAAGGCGGTCGTGTAGCGGGTGGGAATTTTCTTTTTGGCAACTTTGACGGGGAAGTCCTCCTCCCGTCCCAGCAGGTGGGCCTGACATTCATTTTGCAATGGACATGCGGTACACAGAGGCGCTTTGGGACGACAGATCAAGGCGCCCAGCTCCATCAAACTTTGGGTAAAATCGCCACACTGATCCTCAGGAATGAGGGGCAGGAGGGCTTCTGTTACTTCCTGTGTGGGATTCGGGATCGCAATCGCGAAATAGCGGCTCATGACCCGCACCACATTTCCGTCCACAGCGGCCGCCTTTTGGCCAAAAGCAATCGATGCAATCGCAGCGGCCGTGTAGGGCCCAATCCCGGGCAGTTTCATCAGTTCTGTTTCTGTGGTTGGGAAGTTCTGGGCCAACGCTTGAGCACATTGATGGAGATTGCGCGCCCGAGAATAATACCCCAGCCCTTGCCATTGGGTCAGCACCTCATCCAGTGAGGCCGCAGCCAGATCCGCCACCGTCGGCCACTTGTGGGTGAAGGCCTGGAAATAGGGAATGACGGTCGCCACCGTCGTTTGCTGCAGCATAATCTCACTGAGCCAGGTGTAGTAAGGGTTAGGTGTGGTCAACCGCCACGGAAGCGTGCGCTGGGAGTGGGCATACCAGGCCAGAAGTTTTTCTGAGAAACTCGGTTGTGCGCTGTGGCAAGTGTCGCAGTGTCGCGGTGTCGCAGTGTTCATCTGTGTTGCAAAAAAGAGATTAATGATATCTTAAGATGATTATGGTAATATCATGACGTTCAACATATTAATAGGAGCATAAAAATGTTAACTTCTTTTCAGAAAACTCTTTTGAAACAAGCCGCTTTGGCGCTTATCGTCTCTTCCAGTCTTTCGATGCCTCTTTTTGCTGCAGAAGACTCTCAATCTGAGAGCGATCACCTGCGCACCCAACTCGCAAAGGCTCACAGTGAAAACGAGGAGCTGCGCACCCAACTCGCAAAGGCTCACAGTGAAAACGAGGAGCTGCGTACCCAAATCGGAAAGCTAACAGAAGAGCGTGACCATCTACTAGCTGGCCTCAATGAGATCGTAAGTCTCTGTCAGCCTAAAGGTAAGAAAGCGGAGTAAAAACTTATAAACCCTCCCCTCTCCGATTGAGTTGGGGAGGGAAGGCCTTCTTGATGGGGGAGCCCCCTTATCTTTCCGCTACACTGCGATACCGTCAACTGCTACACTCTCCCCATGAAGAAACATTTTATCCCCACCCGTCTTGGGCTTTATACGCAGAAAATTGTGCAGCCGGTTTTTAAAAGCCGGGGGCTCATGGAGGGGCGGATTTTAACCCATTGGAGTCAGATCGTGGGGGAGAAATTGGCGGCTTTGGCCTTGCCGGAAAAAATCACCTTTGCGAGGGGCGCGCGGGAGGGCGGCACGTTGCATCTCAGCGTGACCTCATCGGGCGCCATGTTTTTGCAGTATGCACAAGATTTGATTTTGGAACAGGTCAACACCTTCTTTGGCTATAAAGCTGTTTCGAAAGTACGCATGACCCATGGGTTGATTCCTGTTGCCGCTGGGGGATCCCCCGCCCCTCCTGAAAAACCACTATCGACAGAAAAAAAAGAGGCCTTAGAGGCGCATACCCAGGCTGTGGTGGACCCTGAACTCAAAGAATTGCTTCAGCGCTTGGGACGGGGTATAGTTTAGTATCTGTTTTGGATGCGGTTTACATAATGGTTGTCATCCCAGAGTTAGAAAACCTTTATTCCAGATCTTCGCGTAAGCGAAGGGCGGGAATATTAGGTTTTCTTCATCTGGGACCCAGTTTTCAGGAAACGGCAAGCAGAAAACAGGAATCAGGAAAATCTGTCCTGACTTCTGATTCCTGTCCTCTGACTCCTGTTGTCTGGGTCCCAGATCAACAAATCCTAAAGCCCCCACCCCATCTCCCGCAAGCGGGAGAGAGTTGGAGGCAAGGATTTGTAAGTCTGGGATGACAACCTATTTAAGCTTATTCCTTTATGAAAAGGACACGACCATGCCCAAAATAGCCCTTCTTTCCTCAACCGCCCCAGAAGCGCTCCAAGCCAAAGCCACCTTTGAGGCGCTTTATCCGACTGTGTCACCGAAAGACGCGGACATTCTGGTGGCCCTGGGCGGCGATGGATTCATGCTGGAAACCATGCATGCGCACCTAGAGCGCCCGATCCCTATTTTCGGAATTCATTGTGGCAGTGTCGGATTTTTGATGAACGAGTTCTCTCCCCAGGATCTCATGGCGCGCCTTGAAAAGGCCAAGCCGACAACCTTGTACCCCCTTGAAATGACCGTGCATCAGAAGAACGGCACTCCCGTAACCGCCCTTGCCTTTAATGAGGTCTCCCTACTGCGGGAAACACGCCAAGCCTGCAAGATTCAAATCACGGTGGATGAGGTGGTGCGCCTGAATGAACTTATTTGTGATGGGGTTCTGGTGGCAACTCCCGCGGGTAGCACGGCCTATAATCTTTCCGCCCATGGCCCGATTGTTCCCTTAGGCGCGCCCCTCCTGGCCCTCACCCCCATTAGCCCTTTCCGTCCCCACCGGTGGCGCGGGGCGCTCTTGCCCGAGGGTGCGCACATTACATTTACGGTCCTCGACCCGCTCAAACGCCCGGTCAGCGCGGTGGCTGATTTTACGGAAGTCCGTGACGTCACCTCGGTCTCTGTACGTCAGATCCAAGACCACCCCGCCACCCTCCTCTTCGATCATGAACACAACCTGGAGGAGCGGATCTTACGGGAACAATTTCTGACGTGATGAAGGGATGTCATCCCAGACTTACAAATCCTTGCCTCTAGCTCTCTCCCGCTTGCGGGAGATGAGGTGAGGCTTTAGGATTTGTTGATCTGGGACCCAGCTTTCAGGAAACGGAAATCAGAAAACAGGGATCAGGAAAAGCTATCCTGTCTCCTGGATCCTGTGCCCCGACTCCTGAAAACTGGGTCCCAGATGAAGGAAATCTAATGCCTCCGATCCTCGCAAAAATGCGAGGAGCAGAGACAAAGATTTCCTAGCTCTGGGATGACAATTTTTTTTAAGCGCAGTCCCTAAGACGCAACGCGGAGGCTGGCGAGGACTTCCTCTTTGGGCCTCAACTCACAGCCTTCTTCCATCCGGTCGGGAAATAAAATGCCATCGAGGTGGTCAGTTTCGTGCTGGACAACACGGGCATGAAAGCCTTTGGCAACACGCGTTTCTTCCCGCCCTTCCCGGTTGAGAAACGTATACTGTATCGCATGATACCGAGCGACCTGGCCCATCATGCCGGGGATGGATTGGCAGGGCTCCCACCCAACTCTCTTTTCCTCGGATAAAGGCGTAATTTTGGGGTTGATCATCACAGTCCAATCCACCCCCTTGGGATCATCGTCTGGTGTCAAGGGATAGAGCGGATTTCCTGTCATCACGCGAAAAACAGCTAACCGGAGGGCGACCCCCACTTGGGGGGCTGCAAGCCCCGAGCACTTGAGGTGGGCAATCGTGGCTTCCATATCCCGGATCAACGTTTGAATGTCAGGGGCAAGTGGATCCTGCACATCCACACTTTTTTTCTGGAGAAGAGGATCCCCCCGCATTACGACCTTTAAAACTTTTCCTGTCATTTTCTCCTCCTGGTTTTGTTTGCTGTGGGAGGCAAAAAATCTTTCTCCCTGGTATCGAACGCTCATTCTCATCGGTAGTGCCCGTGACAACACTTTTTCCCACGCCGCTAAACACGTGCTTCCGCCACCGATTGCTTCCCATGCCATCAGAACGAAGCCTATGATTATTAACTTTTTTTTGAAAATCTCCCGCATTTTATGAGCCTTTACCTTGAGAATTTTATTTCGTCCTCTCAGCAAAAGACTATCTTTCCACGCCCGAAAGGTCAATGCGAATGACATAAAAAATTGCACTGCTTGTCATTTTGAACTGGTGACAATTTGTCACCGGTTCCATGGACATGACGATCCCTCACACCTGCGCAAGCGCTTGGGACAGCATCTCGATATCACTCCCTGCGTACACCTTGAGAAGAGCACGGTAAATGGCCTCACTGCGCTGATATTCAGCGCGGGCTTTCTCCAGATCTCCCTGGGCTTTGTAATACTCCCCTAACGCAAAATGGAGGCGGGCGGGATTGCGGTGATTTTCTTGCGCGTGGTAAAAAGTCTCTGCCTCAGCAAGGCACTGAAAGGCCTCCGGCGTCGCACCCTTTTGGTGGGTGAGGATCAACCCTTTGAGAAGCGAAAGGTGGGCCATGGCTGGGTTTGGACGATCCCGATAAAATTGTTTGACGGGCCCCTCAGCGGCTTCCACACCATCCAGGGCGTCTTGCCATTTTTCCTGACGGAGAAGTGCCCAAATTCTTTGAAAAGCAATGGCGTGGGTGATGGCAGGATGCCCCACCTCGAGTGCTGGATAGTCCTTGGTTTTTTCCAGCACGCGCAGCGCTTCGTCAAACTTGCCTTGGTCATTGAGAAAGAGGCTTTGGGCATAAAAGAAAAAGCACGGATAGATCGTTCCCTGGACGTGGGCACACAGATCCTCTCCCCGTTTCACATATGCCGCCGCCTTTTCAAGCTCGCCCTGCATGCAGTGATACTGAATCAAATTGACGATGGCCCGCAGCTTTTCATCCTCATGATTTTCGAGAGTATCGAGAATTTCCAACCCTTCGCGCATATAACGGATGGCTTCCTCCCAATTGAGACTTGTGCACGATTCAAAAAAACCTTGATTAATCTTCAGCAGCGCCGTGTCATACGGATCCAACGTCACGCCTTGTTCAAGGTCTGTGAGAATGTCCTTCAGCACCCCAGCGGCTTGGTCGAAATCCCTCAGCCCTCCCATCAGAAACTGAAAAATCTGAATCTTCAGTTTCAACAGGGACGCACTCTGATGCCCCGCCTCCTTCGCTTGGTAATACAAGGCTTGCGCCTCCCCCACATGGGCGGGCGGCGTAAAGTTTTGAAGCATAAAGCGCGATTCAGGTGTTGCAAATTCTTTCAGAATCTTTTCGGCTGTGATATCGAGGGGGTGAGACATAAAATTGTTCCTTATAAAAAATCAATATTTAAGTATCACCTAGCTCGTTTTTCAATAAAAGGTCAATCTAAAAAGCACACGCGCCATGATGTCAGCTTCTGCCCCCCAAAATCCTGTATTGCAGGCTTATACTCAAAGGCGTATAAGAGTAAGTATTCTTAACGATAATTAAATAGGCAAAAAAATGTCTCAAAAACCTTATATTATTGTCCTAGGCAATGAAAAGGGCGGTACAGGGAAATCCACCGTGAGCATGCACGTCATTGTCAGCTTGTTGCGCAAAGGGTTTACGGTAGGCAGTATTGACGTGGACGCGCGCCAGGGCACCCTCACCCGCTATACAGAAAACCGGAAGGCCACGGCGGAGAAGGTCTCGATTCCTGTGGCGGAGCACATTCCCCTTCTGCCCAGTCAGCATGCCTCACGAGAGCAAGCGACCCAGGAAGATCAACAGAGCTTGCAAGATGCCCTTGCCCAGTTGGCCCACCACCATTTCATTCTGATCGATACGCCGGGAAGTGATTCCCCTCTCTCCCGCGCAGCTCATGCGATGGCCGATACGCTGATCACACCGCTGAATGACAGCTTTGTGGATCTGGATATGATCGTGCGGTTGAAGAGTGAGACCCTGGATGTTCTCAAGCCCAGCATCTATGCGGAGATGGTGTGGGAGCAAAAAAAGCAGCGGGCCATCCGGGACCGGGGGTCCATTGAATGGATCGTCCTGCGGAACCGCCTCAGCAGCATCAATGCGCGCAACAAGGAGCAGATGGAGGAGATTATGCAACTCCTCTCCAAGCGGATTGGATTTAAGTACTTACCCGGATTTGGCGAGCGCGTGATTTTCCGTGAGCTTTTCCTCTCGGGCATTACGGTCCTCGATTTGGAGGATTGCGGTTTGCCCATGAGCCTCTCCCACGTTTCGGCGAAGCAAGAGTTGCATGCCCTCATTGATGGCATGGGGCTTCCTCAGATGGCGGCCAACGCAGCCTAAGATGGCTTATATTTTCCTCATTGCCTTTGGCCTTGTTCTGGGGCTTTTGCTATTGCAGCGCCTCCAGCACGCGGAGGGGCGCCTCCTCATCCTCACCCTCAAGTGGACCTTCGTAGGCGTGCTGATA
>Ga0207078_1080_pt1 | contig 14809 bp, 15 predicted proteins | sample Alteio_BWMinHeat_60_FD_153579 | JGI IMG/M metagenome (GOLD analysis project Ga0207078, IMG submission 153579) | Enriched cells from forest soil in Barre Woods Harvard Forest LTER site, Petersham, Massachusetts, United States -... | ecosystem: Environmental > Terrestrial > Soil > Temperate forest >... | reverse complement strand
CAAGTTGATGAAAAGTGGCATCAGTGGTGAGCCATCAGTAAATAAAATTCAGCAAGACCAACCAACAGCTAAAACAAGTGAAAAATCAAGCATGGAATTATTATTAGAAAGAGTAGCAGGAATATATAAGGACCCGCATAAAAAAATGATACTTCAACAATTGGCAAATGCGAGCCTTAACACAGAACAGCTCGCATTTTATGAACATTATTTAAAATTTAAAGAAAAACAAACTCGTGAATGGTTTAACTTTATTTATAAAAAATATGAACTTGGTGATTCTGAGAAAATAACAATTAATGTTCCTAATGATGATTATATAAAAAACTTTAAAAAGATTTATGAAGATTATTCAGCCGGCAATGAAGCTATGATGCTTATCAAGCTTGAAAAAGTCGCGGGACATATTTTACACACATTGTTGCGCCATGTATCAGTAGAATATGAGAAACAGGTTACTGTTTTGGAAAAATTTAGAAAAATGATTTCTCACTATGAGGAAAAGAATAAAAACAATCCTTCTGAAGTATATGGCCTTATTCTAAAAGCGGCTAAATCAGCGGAAGACGCCTTCCTATTACCAATTTCTGGGCCTAAAAAAATGGCAATGGTTGCAGATTTTGAGAAACAGATTGTGGAATATGAAAAACAGGCTGCTGTTTTGGAAAAAAATAGAAATATTATTTCTTACTATGAGGAAAAGAACAAGATCAATCCTTCTGAAAAAAATGAATGTATTTTACAAGCAGCTAGAGCGGCGGAAGACGCCTTGAAATTACCGTACACTGTGTCTGAAAAAATTGAAGTGGCTGTAAGAGGCTTAGAGATATTTGAAAAGTCACCTGAATATAAAAAATTAACGCAATTCGAATATGAACAGAATACATTTTCTAAGATACTTAATGATATTAAGCAATCTAGCAACACTGAAACAGAAACCGAAACAAAAGAAGAGCGTTCAGTTTACCGGCCAGGATATTAGGATTTGTTTACTTTTTCAAAAACGACGATAAAAAGTCAATTGGTATCGGAAAAATAATCGTTGAATTTTTTTCCTCACTAATATTCGATAAAGTTTGTAAATATCGCAATTGCATAGATTGCGGTTGCGTGGATAACACTCTCGCTGCTTCCGCCAATTTCTGGGATGCTTGTAATTCCCCATCGGCATGTATCACTTTCGCGCGCCGGCCGCGTTCTGCTTCTGCTTGTTGTGCAATCGCACGAATCATCGTTTCATTAAGATCAATTTGTTTAATTTCCACCATCCCAATTTTAATGCCCCAAGCATCTGTATGTTCATCAAGAATTTTTTGTATATCAGTATTTAATTTCGTGCGTTCAGCCAGCATTTCATCCAGTTCATGTTGGCCGAGAACTGAACGCAAAGTGGTTTGTGCAAGTTGATTGACAGCGGCGAAATAATCTTCGATTTGAATGACTGCTCGTTGTGGATCAATCACACGAAAATAGACCACAGCGTTTACTCTCACAGACACATTATCACGTGAAATCACATCTTGCGGTGGAATATCCATCACAATGGTGCGAAGCTGCACTCTCACCATTTGTTGAATGAAAGGAACAACAATAATAAGGCCTGGCCCTTTCACTTTCCAAAATCGACCTAAGGTAAAAATGACTGCGCGTTCATATTCACGTAACACGTGAAAAAAATTAAATATGAAAATAAGAATAATCAGGGCAATGACAGCATATGGGATAAACATGGCTAATCTCCTAATTGTTTGTGCTCATGTTGTGTGAGTGGTTCTATTTTTAAAACTAAGCCTTCAATTTTTATTACTTTAATTTTATCACCAGGATTTAAGTGCTGTGATGAATTCGCATCCCAAATTTCACCCATGACACGTACGACGATTTGATCATTCATCACACTAAGTACCATCCCTTCACAACCTAATAATCCTTCGCGACCTGATACAATTTTTTTTCTATGTGATCTCAATGCCAGAGTAATAATAACTAAAAAGAAAATGATGGATAGTGTACTCATGATTAATATGAGTGACCAAGTTAAATGATAATTGGCATCATGGATATCAAATAACATGACTGATCCTATAATGAAGGCAATCACTCCTCCTATGCCTATGATACCAAAACTGGAAACATATACTTCAAATAGCATGCAAATGATGCCAAGTAATACTAATGCTAAACCGGCATAGTTGATAGGCATTAATTGAAAAGCATAAAGAACGAGTAGCAATGAAATGGTACCAATCACACCCGGTACGATTAAACCTGGGTTTGAGAATTCAAAAAATAGGCCGTATATCGCAATTAACATTAACAAATATGCGATATTTGGATTAGTGATAAATGATAGAAATTGATAGCGCCAATCTGGTGGCAGGTTTTCAAGAGCGACATTTTTTGTTTGAATTTGTTTAGATACACCATGAACATTGACCTTATGACCATTTATTTTTTGCAATAATTCTGGATAATCATCAGCGATTTCATTTATCACGTTTAATTTTTTTGCCTCTGTTGCCGAAAGACTCGCCGCATGTCGAACAGCAAGTTCACCCCAATCAATATTTCTTCCGCGTAATTGCGCAAGACTGCGCATGTATGCAGCGGCATCATTGATGACTTTATTGTCTTCAACACTTGAGGTGTTTGCTCCAGCTATTTTTTCTGTTCCTAATAGATTGATAGGTGTTGCTGCCCCTGCATTCGTACCTGATGCCATGACGGCGAGATGACTGGCATAGAGAATATATAATCCAGCACTGGCAGCACGCGAACCGGATGGATAGACATAAGTAATGACAGGGATGGAGGAAGTAATAATGGCTTCGTTAATGCCGCGCATGGAAGAATCCAGTCCGCCGGGTGTGTCCAATTGTAGAATCACCATGCTCGCGTGTTCTTCTGCGGCAAAGGCGATGCCGCGTTCGATATAATCCTGTGTGGCGGGGCCGATGGCGCCTGATACATTTAAAACAATCGCTTTTTCCGCCGAACAAATCAGCGGCGAAAAAAGAAAAAGCAGCAAGCTGATGAGACAAATTCGTTTAAGCATAATAAAAATTATAACAAATTAAATGTGTATGATTATTAAGCTCTGGGCCTGAATTTGATCAATTGACCTTATTCATGAGCCTGATATACTTGCGCGGTCTATGCCGGGGTGGCGGAACTGGTAGACGCGCCGGTCTCAAAAACCGGTGAGGGTGACCTCATGCCGGTTCGATTCCGGCCCTCGGCATAATTCTTCGTTTAAATCTCGTAAACTATCTTTTTTATATCAAATTAGTCCCGGTGGCACAGATGGATAGCGCAGCCCCCTCCTAAGGGGCAGGTCGGCGGTTCGAATCCGCCCCGGGACGCTATGATCAATGGGTTATAAATCGAATTCAGATGTGTCTAATGTTTTGAAAATATGAAAATGTTATTTTTTTATGATCTATAGTCTGTCTATAGGATTGGTTATAATGCTTAGTATGCTTATTTTGAAACAGATGTGATTATATTTTGCCCGCTTATTTGTTTATCTCATCTTTATTGATTTTATCCGTAACAGCGTAACAACCCGCATGGTCATTGAATTTTGTGTTACTTTTTTGTTACGTGTTACGTTTGTATCCGTAACATAAAACCCTTATGTATCAGGGGTTGTTACGCTGTTACGGATAAATAGGGTTTAAGGCTAATCGCATGATATTTTTGAATTAACATCAAGCAAACTTTATCTCTTTATTTTGCTTAATAGATTTTATAACAACAACATTGTCTAATTTATTTACAATTTGATGTTGCGTCATTTCATCCCATGCCAACCATGCTGCTTTTTGTTCTTCTGCATAAGTCGCTCGCTGATAAATGGCAATTAATTTATTGAGCGGTTGGTGATTTAGCATTTGTTCAATAACATGCGGTTTAACTTTTAGATGCTCTCCCCATGCGGTTGCAGCGGAGCGGCGTAAATCATGAATGGTAAAGGGTTTGAGTTCGTTGAGCGGTGCTGATTTTTTTAATCGGTTAATTGCGGTGGTGAGCGAATCTGTATGAATGTGACCAGTATTCCGTCCAGTATCGAATACGAATGGCATATTACTTGTTAATGGCTTCAGTATTTCTATAAGAGCAAGTGCAAGTTCACCTAAATAAATAACATGTTGTTTGCGATTTTTAGTACGGTTGGATGGCAATGTCCATGTACCTGCTTCAAAATTGAGTTCATCCCAGCGCATGCCTGCGACCTCTCCACGTCGCGTGCCTGTAAGAACCAAAAGCTTAATGGCGATTGCCGTAATAATAGATAATGTCGATGTTTTTGCAACGCCTTTACGAGTTTCTGTTGCTTGATCTAGTGCGCTCCATAGGGTGCGTAATTCTGGAAGTGATAGTGCGCGGTCACGCGAGCGCGTGGCGCTAGCAGCAAAATCCTTGGGTTTTAACATGCGTGCGGGATTATGCTCAATGGCATGTCGTGTTAATCCATAATCTAGCATTAGATTTAGTGTAGTTAACGCTTTGCGAGTTTCTTCTTTGATACCTTTTCGTGCCATGGCATCAAGAGCCGAGGCCAAGTGAGTTCGGGTAACGTCTTTTGCTAATAAGTTTCCCAAGCTTTTTTTAAGATGCAAACGCCAGCGATTTTCATGGCGTTTAACCCATGAAGGGGTGATGGTGTTAGTTAGCTTTACAAATTCAATCCAAGTATCAAATAAGCATTGCATGGTCACTGCTTGTGTGTTTTCAGCTTGAGTTACAGCTCTTGCATGGCGCGGGTCTATGCCATTCGCAACGAGCTTATGCAGTGATGGCAGCATGCTGCGCGCTTCTTTTAAAGATATTCTGTCAACAGAGCCAAGTGTCATGCGGATAAGGCGTCGATCACCTGGCAAACTGAAAGAGAAAAGCCAGCTTTTTGCACTACTTGGTCGAATACGAAGAAACAAACCTTCACCATCATGCAGCTTATATTCTTTGCTGCGGGGTTTTGCGTTTTCGACTTTCTTTGCGGTTAGTTTTGTCATCACCTAATGTCCTGTGCAATTGTGCAACGGCCGTTGCATAATTAGTGCAAGAGGTTCTTGCACAATTCGGGAGACACTGTCTCCCGCTTTGACCAATAAATTGTGCAGCAGCTTGCTGCCTAATTTGGGAGTCAGTGACTCCCAAATCTCTAATAACCAAATTTCGATTAATTAACGCATTATTGTTTATAATTCAGTTAGCCGGAATTTCCGGCTAACTGAATAAGTCATTGTTCTCACATAAAAAAATATAATTTTGCAACACTACGTTGCAAAATTAGTGCAAAAGGCATTTGCACAATTGGTCAACAGCCTGCTGACCAATTGTGTTGATCATTTCTTGTCCTTTTCTTTATCTTTAGTAAGCATCTTTTCGGTAATTGCTTTAATTTCTTTGTCAAAATCAGATTCGAAAAGGCGATCTTGTGTGATGCGGTATTTTTCAAACTCACTTTCAGCATGATCTTTGGCAATTTTTGCGCTTATTTTTCCTGCATCTTTTAATATATCGCGCGCATCTAACTCGAGAAGCTTGTCTAGCTGTATAGCCCAGTCTTCCATCGTCATTGGTATTTTTCGTTTAGCACGACCTTCAGCTAACTCTAAGTAGGCATTGACAATGCGGCCAAGGGAATCTAATTCATTTAGCGATAGATAGTTTTTTGCAATGGATACGTCTGTCTTAAGAATTTTACCATGTGGGCTATTTTCCCAACTTGTTAGTCCCATACGTGGCTGTTTGCTATTAGCGCGTTCAATTATAAGCTCTGATGCAGTGTGGCCATGAATGGCAAAGTGAAGTTTGTTTTGTACCTTAGCAAAGAATTCTCGCGTAGTAGGGGCATCTTTGTTGTAATCAACACTTGTTGTGTAAATGTCCGTAATTTTTTGATAGAAGTGGCGCTCGCTAAGCCTGATTTCTCGAATTTCAGCTAATAACTTCTCAAAGTAGTCTTCGCCTAAAAAGCTACCATTCTCTAGTCGTTTTCTATCTAAGACATAACCTCTTATTGCAAACTGGTGCAGCACTTGAGTTGCCCATTGGCGAAATTGGGTGGCGCGTTTAGAGTTAACACGGTAGCCAACCGATATAATTACATCGAGGTTATAGAATTGGGTGTTGTAACTTTTGCCATCACTAGCAGTAAGCCGGAAATTCCGGCTAACCGCATTTTCCTGCAATTCACCAGTAGAATAGATGTTTTGAAGATGCTCACCAATTGTTCGCCTATCGACGTCAAATAGTTCAGCCATTAGTTTTTGTGTTAGCCAAATAGTTCCGTCTTCATAGCGTGCCTCTATGCCTTTCTCACCTTCTTGCTGGGTAAAAATCAGGAATTCAGAGGTGCTATTGCGAATGTTTATCTTGTGCTCTGGGTTCATTTTATCCATGAGTATTTCCTTGTAGGGCACGGTACCTATCTGGGTGCCTAAAAATGATTGGATTGTGGCGCATTCTATCGGACAGTGATGGACGAAGCAATGCGATAACTGTATTGTTTTAAAATATTTTTCTGATCAAGCTGGATGTCCTCAGCCCAAACAACACGCGCCTCCTAAGGGGCAGGTCGGCGGTTCGAATCTGCCCCGGGACGTGATTGAAAAATAAGGAGTTATTAATTAAATCAGGGCGCTGAATCATTACGGTTTTTTTACTATGCTAGTAGAATGTCCGTGGTAAAATTCATTGTATTCATTTAATATTACCCAGATCTCAGGACATAAATTTGAATATTTCTTAGCACAAGCGAGAGCAGACATTCCTTCCAATTTATCAATATCAACCAATTTATTTAAAGATTGGGTTTTTGCAGAATATGGCTCATTGATATTAATTTTATTCTCAACAAGAAAAAGTATGTATTTTTTTAAAATGGATTCCTAAATTACCATGCAAATTTTTATCTGGCCAACAAATAATACCCTCCATATGAACTGCATACTGATAGACTAATGGTTGAATAAGCTGAATAGTTGTCGAATTTATTTGAGCACCATCTTTAATGAGTTTTTGTAGAAGCTCAAAATTTTCTCCAAGAGTTTCCGGGTAAGCATTATTACGATTATTAGGACTCACTAGTCTTAAGGTTTCTGCAAAAGCGTCTTTTAATTTAATATTTAAAATAATTGCTTTGTGTGTAAAAAACGCGGTTTGTATGTTTGCTAACCTGGGAAATTTTTTTGCTATAGATTCAAATCGATGACAGACCAGAGAGACATTTGCTAATTCTTTGGGAGATAATTTATCAAATATATTATTTATTATTTCATTTGGTGTTGGGTTAAATGAGTCTTGATTCATACCATTTTCTAATTCGGGATTTAATTTTCTTTTTATATATTTTGCTAATCTTGTGAGCATAGAATTCTCCCTATGTTTATTTCAGCAAGCATTATCCTTAAATTTCTCTTTTTGTAAAGTCAGTGATTATTTTACCCCAATACTTTTTTTAAAATTACGGTGTGTGGGGAGTTTTAGCATGCTTTTTTGTAAGGCGGCATAGTAAACTGTAACGCATTTCTATAGCTGTTAATTGCGCAGTAAATAGAAAAAGTAATTGTATTTTTATTTTTATTTTTATCAAAAAATTCTATAAGCGACGCTACCTTTATCATCATCTGCTAAGCATACTTTTAAGAGAAAATAACCTACTGCGGATGCATTACAATTACTTTGTCTTCGATTAAGTGCTGTTAAAAAATAGATATACTTTTCCTTTATAATATCCTTACTATAATATTTTTTAAAACAAAATTGAATTTTACAAATGTCATTAGACATAATGACCATGTCTAACACTGGGGCATAGGTTTTAACTAGTAATTCTTGATCTAAAGTGAATGAAGATAATTGAAAAACTGTTCTGAAAATTTCAAGCTAACCATTAAGATACATAATGAACAGGGGTTCTTCCCGATAAATCCCTATAAAAAATGAAGTTAATTAATTGGAAAAGATGTGCTTGATTTGAAGCTTACGAATAATCGTTTGGAGATTATGCAAATTGATAAAAAATTTCAAATTGAAATATAACAGTTGAGAGTCAGCGTGAACCGAAATCAACTCATCCTAAAATTGAATGTTGATATGGCACTATAGCTTTAGTTTTCATTTGCTTATCTCCGTGCTAACCTAGCATGGTTTTATTTGAGACAGATAACCCTCATGAAGGAGCATTTAATGAAACTATCTATCACTAAATTAATATTTGCTGGTGTCATACTTGGCTTGAGTTCCGCTGTATTTGCAATACCAGATATCACCGGTAACTGGAAGTGTATGGGATATGATCCTATGCAAAAGAAAAATTATACCGCAGCGGGGGAAATTAAAAAAACGGGTGATACCTATTCTTTTGTTAATTGGAAAGACGATGGGTCAAACGACGCACGAAGTGGAACTGGCATTCATAACAATAAAATGAAAAATTCATTGGCTGTCATGTCTTGGTCTAATGATAATTCAGAAAATGTAATATTTGGCCTTTATCAAATACAATCCTCAAATAAAATTGTCGGTATGTGGACAATGAAGAATGGAAAAGTACCAGCAGAAGAAATTTGCGAAAGAATTAAAGCTTAATAGAAAAAGGAGTTCGGTTATTAATTCAGTGGATAGCGATCATGACCATCTTAAACTAAAAAAACTGCCACATCTGTGGCAGTTTTTAATATCTTCAATAATATCTACTTAGCGGATCGTGAAAGACCTCTGGGCACAGCGTATTGATGAGTTCCTTCTGTTCTATCATTACCTAACAAAATCGGAGTAATCGCTCGGCTTGGCGATGCTTGCACAGGTACAACCGAACCTTGAACTGAAGATCTCACTGCTTGACGAAGATCATCTTTCTTAATTCCTAAACCCTTTACAATATCTAATTGTTTCCTTGGTTTAGGCTTAGCATTAAGTGTATTTTCTGTCTTATTATCGTTTTCATCGCTTGAAGTTGGGAATGCTTTTGCTGCTTGCTCTTTTTTAAACGAGGTAATTCCATTATAAAGTGCAAACGCAGCTCCAAAGATACCAGCAACAATACCGACTGCTGCAACAGCAATTTTACCTAATAAAAATACACCCGTGACAGCAGCAGTCGCAACTAAACCAGCGGTTGCAGCAATCCCATTGTTTATAGCATTTGTTTTGTCTACAAAATTATTTGTAACAGCATATTTGCCTGCGTAATACATGGCTGAACCAGCGTGATAAAGAGTTTTTCCCGCCATAACAGCAGTGAATATAATGGGTGTAGCGACAGCAAATACTGAAGTTGCTACCAGAGCACCGATGACTGCCGTCGTCACTGCAACAGCTGTAACCGTTTCAACGACAGCATGAACGATGCTACGAGATTGCCCCCCATCAAGGTAAGCTTGCCGCCATGCCAGTATCGCTTGAATAACACTAGCCGCTGCTGCGATAGGAAACATAAAATACTTACCTAATTCTTCAAGAAACTTATGCATAAAGCCTTGCAAGAACATGGTAAAAATAGCAGCTAAATTTAATGAATCAATAGTCCCGACTGCAGCGCCAGCTCTTTGATTGTTTTTAATTGCTTCTTCTTGTTCTCGCTTTTTCTTGTTGAAATTCGTAAGTTCAACATAATCATTTTCATCATTTAAAGTAATTTGACTTGCTCTCAACATAATAGAACCCTCTCGATGTGTTTTTGATGTCTTGTAGCTTAATTGATTGCTAAAAATAAAAAAATAGATGAAAAGAGAGAACATATTTTACTTAATGAACATAATAGACGAGGAATTCATGAGTATCTTAGACGATACAGCGATATTTGCTGCCGTTATTCAGCAAGGCGGGTTTAGTCGTGCGGCAAAATTCTTGGGTTTATCCAATGGCTTAGTGAGCCGCCGAATTGCACAATTGGAAGCGGAACTCGGGGTCACATTATTAAAACGAACTACCCGTCAGTTGCAATTGACGCCTGAAGGTGAATTATTATGGCAGCATGCACAACGCATTCAGCAAGAGTTGGGCGCGGCCCTCTGTTTGATTAAATCTCTCGCAGACAAGCCTAAAGGTGATATACGTGTCAGTGCACCACCTTATTTTGGCAAACATTATCTTATGCCCATCCTGAATAAATTCATGAGTAATTTTGATGGTATTAGTATTGAATTAATTCTAGAGGATGCATTTCTCGATCCTATTAAGGAAAAAATCGACTTGCTTATTCGCGGCACAGGTTATTTTGATAGCTCACTCAAAGATAGTAGTTTGAAAACGAAATTATTAATTCATCAAGATATTAATTTATATGCCAGCCCAGAATATCTTTTAAAACATGGTGAACCACTGGTACCAGAGGATTTACACAAACATTTTACAGTAGGCATGGTACATACTTCGCGTACGTCAGAAAGAGAAATTTGGGCATATACTGATAAGGGCGAAAAAAAAATGATTTCAATTAAACCGAAATTTTACTGTAATGATATGGATAGTAGGGTGGCCGCTTGTCTTGCAGGTCATGGTATAGGTAAGTTTACAGAACTCGTGTTCATACAATCAGGATCACAAATATTACGTCCTATTTTGCAAAATTATGACTGGGGAAAGTTTCATATCTACGCGGTCTACGCACAGCAAACTGCACTGCCTAAGCGAACGCGTTTATTACTAGATTTTGTTAGCGCACATATACAGAATTTGCAGGAAAGCTTGGCGTAGATTTTCCATCAAAAAAATAAACTCATATTCAAACAAATAATTAATCGGGGACAGAACCTAATACTTCGACAAATTTGATTTTTTTTGGAAGGAGTGAAAAGTGAAAATAGTGAAAAATCAAATAGATATTTTATATCCTGGGAAATATAAAGCGTTTTATTTGGCTAGTTTCGATCAATATACTATACATATGTGGTAGATATACGGTAATCCAACACTATATATATAGTAGATAGTAGTTTAAGAAGGGGTATAATTTTCGGCCTCATTGACGACAAAAAAATCGTACTTCTTAAACAGGAGCCAACTCTTTCATGCAAAACGATATGGTTATCAAAATCACAACACTTAAAAAAATCTATGACAATGGTTTTAAAGCGTTGAATGGCATCAACCTGGAGATTAGCCGCGGCGAGATTTTTGCTTTGCTTGGTCCTAACGGCGCAGGTAAAACGACTTTGATCAGTATCGTTTGCGGTATTGTACGCCCCACTAGCGGCTCGGTTGTCATCGGGGGTTACGATAACATTCAACAATATCGTCAGGCGCGGTCTCTGGTTGGTCTCGTGCCACAAGAATTATCCACTGATGCATTTGAAACTGTGTGGAATACGGTCACCTTCAGTAGAGGTTTATTTGGAAAGGCGGCTAATCCTCAATACATTGAAGACTTACTGAAAAGACTTTCGCTCTGGGACAAAAAAGATGAGCAGATTCGGTATTTATCTGGTGGAATGAAACGGCGGGTCATGATGGCCAAGGCCATGTCGCACGAACCAGAAATTCTTTTTCTCGATGAACCGACAGCAGGGGTTGATGTGGAGCTGCGCAAATCAATGTGGGCACAAGTACGGAGCCTGCGTCAAACCGGCATCACGATTATTCTCACGACGCACTATATCGAAGAAGCGCAAGAAATGGCGGATCGAGTGGGTATCATCAACAAAGGTGACTTGATTCTGACGGAAGACAAAAATACGCTGATGCAAAAAATGGGGAAACGAAAAATGATTTTTGTATTGCGCGAAGAGCTTACTGCCATACCTGCTGGACTCAGCTCTTATCCGCTGACACTGGAAAAAGATGATAATGGCGGCAAACTGGTCCTGACTTACGGTTCCGAAACTGAAAACGATATTTCAGAGGTACTGGATAATCTGAAATCGAATGGCATACGACCTAAAGATATTTATAGTCATCAAAGTAGTCTGGAAGAAATTTTCATTGAATTGGTGGAGGCAAAATGAATATTCGAGGAATTCGCGCCATTTATGTGTTTGAAATGGGCCGCACACTGCGTACCCTGGGTCAAAGCATTGCTTCTCCTGTGCTTTCGACGGCACTCTATTTTATCGTCTTTGGTTCCGCTATAGGCTCGCGCATGCAGGCTATCAATGGAATACCCTATGGTGCCTTTATCGTTCCGGGTCTTATCATGTTGACTGTGCTCGGACAGAGCGTGTCCAACGCTTCATTTGGGATTTATTTTCCGCGTTTCACCGGCACTATTTATGAAATTATGTCAGCGCCACTGTCTTTTGTGGAAATAGTACTAGGCTATGTAGGAGCAGCGGCCACCAAATCGGTGATGATTGGTGTCATTGTTTTGATCACTGCCGGTTTTTTTGTACCACTACATATTGAACATCCATTGTGGATGACTTTTTTTCTGATCATGACCAGTGTGACCTTTAGTTTGCTGGGTTTTATTATTGGTATCTGGGCTGATGGATTTGAGAAATTACAACTGATTCCATTATTAATCATCACACCGCTTACCTTTCTCGGGGGCAGCTTTTATTCCATCCATATGTTGCCGCCTTTCTGGTATCAGGTTTCACTGGTAAATCCAGTAGTCTATCTGGTAAGCGGATTTCGCTGGAGTTTTTACGAGCACGGGGATGTTAGTCTCATGACGAGTGTCACCATGATTTTAACATTTACTATCGTCAGCCTAGTTCTCATTGGCTGGATTTTTAAAACGGGCTATGGATTGAAAAAATAAGAAAGATTATTTATTGCTGTTTTTAATCAGCTCCGCCCATTCTTTAGGATTCACAAAAGTGGTTGTTCGTGGGCCCATGCCATCTAGCTGAAAAACAGTGTCTTCTGTAGTCCAGACATAATGATGCGCCATGGCTGGAACAACTTGATACCCTCCTGCTGGTAAGGCTGTGGAAGCTGATTTATCAACTTTGTCTCCTGTACCTACATTCACTGTTCCAGAAAGAACAGTCAGTTCTTCATCTTTATCATGCCAGTGAGAAAGAACGGTAAAGCCAGCCGGTAATTTAAACCGTATTGTATAAGGTTCTGCCTTACTCAAATCTCCTCTCAACAATACAATTTGAGCTCCTTTCGGAAACCCAGGTGCAGGATGAAAAACAATATCAGAAGGTTTAAAAAGGATAGGGCCTGCAAATATGTTAGTGGTGGTTACACTTATCAGGGTCAACAATAAAAAATTAATTATTTTTGCTATACGCATGGTGATCTCCTTAACTTTTTTTATTTTTTTCTTTCTTCTTTGGAAGAAAGACTACCTCCAACAATTTTTTCACACACACCCTTAGGTAAAAAAATAAAAGCATCAGGTTGGTTATCTTTTGTCGCAGAGCCCGCACAAGATTGTGTTGCAGTAGCACAATCATTTGATCCAGCTTTAACGATGCCATAACATTTTTCACCTTGTTGTTTAGTGGCAGATCCATTTTCTGCTGCGATAACGCTGGAAGCAGTAACAGTGGTTGTAAATACCGCTGTGATAGCGGATAAAATGATCTTTTCCATTTTTTTCATTGAACTTCTCCTTGTCCATATTTGTCATGTTTGAATAATGATGGATATTTAGCTTCTTGAGTGACATGATATTGAATGGGCGTTAATTTTTGTTTCAAAATAGCAGAGCTTGGTTTTTGATATGTTTGATCCTTCATCGCTGAGGTGGCGATACAAAAAAGAAATAAGATGATAGCAGTTATATATTTCATATTATTCTTTAAGTAAGGAACGATTATTCTCATTAAGAGATTATTTGTTCTATTTCAGTTAGTCAACGAATTAATACTTGAATGACACCAAATACGAATAAACATGGACAAGCTGATTAACGATTAATTAAAATCAAAGATAGAGTTGAGTATTTCGAATGATGGCTTCAAAAGTGATTGGTTGTATGCATGGATTCAATGGTTATAAATTTAAAGGATTAAATCATGAAAATTAAATCTCATTTAATAAAAACACTGAGTGTGGCTTTATTTTCGATTTCAAGTCTCAGTCATGCAGCATCTACAACCCCGGCTAGCAAAGAGTGGGTGTTAAAACAGATAGCATTAGCCATTTCTCAAATTCAGATAACAGCACAAGATTGGGCTAATCTCTGCAATACAGGATCTCCGACAAACTCTTCTGGTTGTTATGGGAATGTTTCATCTGCTTCTTTCACCACAATAGATAATAATTTAGGGGGATTCACCACATACGCTAATATCAACCCAGCAAATGGCGCGACTAACAGCGTTTTTGTTAAAGCATTTCTTGCAGGAACAAATACGCCGGTCTCTTCAACTACGATAACAGTAGCTGTTCACCCTGGGGCCGCTAGATGCGCTTTGTTTACTCAGGCTGGAGGTGGGATCGGGCCTCGTGGTATTAGTTCGGATAATCCTGTCAACGGATCCACTACGACGAGTGATCCTCCTCCCCATACACCATCTGTGATTGCCATTAATAATGCATCAACGAGTAGCACAGTATTCTACAATAATACGTTTGTTGCACCGCAATCACCCGCTAATGTACCCCATCCGATATATCTATTGTGTGTTGGTTATAATCCTAATGACGGTTCATCAGCAGCTTCTATCTTAAACAATGTCACTGCTACATAGTATTTTTTTCGTTACCGCGCACTAAACATGCGCGGTAAACAAAATTTTTAATTAAACAGGTTTTCCGTAAACAAGTTCAGTATAAGAAAATCCATCAACGTCTTGTTTATTGTAAACACCGCTTACGTTGCAATATCCTTCCCAATAACCATGTACTTCTTGTTCAGGAAAAGCGGCAACATTTTTCAGTGTTAATCCTAGTGTGGGAA
>Ga0207078_1076_pt1 | contig 15474 bp, 11 predicted proteins | sample Alteio_BWMinHeat_60_FD_153579 | JGI IMG/M metagenome (GOLD analysis project Ga0207078, IMG submission 153579) | Enriched cells from forest soil in Barre Woods Harvard Forest LTER site, Petersham, Massachusetts, United States -... | ecosystem: Environmental > Terrestrial > Soil > Temperate forest >... | reverse complement strand
GATTGAAGTGTTAAGTAATGGCAATTTGAAATTCTGTATCAATGAAACAACCTATTTTCTCATGAAGAAATTGTGTTTATCTGAGAAGCGATTAACACAATTAAAATTGTTTCAGTTAAAGCCAATATTGATGACAAGAGAAGAAATCGATGCACATATCAAAGTCTTATTTCCAAAAGAACACCGACATCTTACAGCGCAGAAAATTATTCGCGAAGCAGCAGCCATTGTCGCTTATCATCAATGTAATAGCGGAAGGGTTCCTATTTTATTAACTGACGGAGCATTACAATTTCAGTTGATTACAGAGCATCATGCGCTTTGTTGGATCCACGAGGGCCGTCATTATAAGAAGCTCGATCCTGTTATTCCCATACATCGCGAATCACTTGAAGCATTTAAAAAATCTTTTTGGGATTTTTATCGTCAATTACTTGCTTATAAGAAAGAACCCAATGAAGAGAAAGCTAAGTTTTTATCAGATACATTTGATCTGTTGTTTTCTAAAAAAACAAATTATCAAGATTTAGATGAGCGTATAGCAAGTACGCTGGCAAAGAAAGAAAAATTACTGCTGGTGCTTCGTTTTCCTCGCGTACCACTTCATAATAATCCGGCAGAACATGGAGCGCGAACTCAGGCGCGCAAACGAGATATTAGTCTGCAAACAAAAAATGCCAAAGGAACAAAATCAAAAGATTCTCTGATGACAATTACAGAGACTGCGAAAAAATTATTGGTTAATACCTACAAATACTTCTGCGATAGGCTGAGTGGCAAATATGAAATGCCATCTTTAGCGAGTCTTATCCGACAGCGATCAGCATCAACCGCGCCGGTTCCTGGCTAAAAATCATATTACCGGGGAAATTTGAGAAGATACAAATTGATGCTGATAAAAATAGACAATATGATATGAATTCGCACTTTTTTGTACGATGATCTCTGTCATTAAATGAGTTCGATTTTCTTACAAGATAGTTGAGTAACCACTCACCTTAACGGCAAGGTGAAACGAAATATAGCCCCGCCTTGTGCGCGATTTTCAGCCCAGATTTCCCCGCCATGGGCTTTAATTATGTTATGACAAATGGCAAGCCCCAAGCCTAGTCCTCGTTCTGTTGTCAGCAAACGTCCACGATAAAATTTTTCGAAAAGTTTATCTACTTCATCAAACACAATACCAGGCCCGCGATCTTCTACACTCACAACGACAAATTGATTTTCTACCACCACTGTAATGTCGATAGGCGAATCAGGCGGCGTGAACTTGATTGCATTGTCAATGAGATTAATAAATACTTCTTGCATTAATGTATTATCAAAAGGCACGTCCGGTAAATTCGCTGGAAGGTTAACATAAATAGGTCTTTTCCCCATTTTTTTACTTAATGTTTTGATCACAAAATTAATCACATCTTTTAATGCATGCGCTTCAATTTGTAATTTAACTGATTCCGCTTCTAAATACGTCATTTGTAAAAGATTGTTGATTAATCGACTGAGTTGTTCTAATTCAAAGTAAATATCGTTTGATAATTTTTTTATGGTTTGTGTATCTAACTCACTACCGATTTCCATGAGTGTACTAGCAGCACCCATGACAGCAACCAAGGGTGTACGAAGATCGTGTGATACTGATTGTAATAATGCCGAGCGAATACGATCAGTTTCAGTTTGTAATTCCGATTTTTTTACTTGTTCTTGCAAGCGATCCACTTCCAATGCAAGCCCAATTTGATTAGCGCAAGATTCTAATAAATGCATTTGTTCTGGTGAGAACAAACGCTTGAATTCTGATGGCCTCACTCTTAACACGCCAATCGTTCCTTGCGACGCCAATAAAGGGACGTAAACAGCATCTGAAAATGGAAGTGTATCTGTTCCTAATCCTGCTATTTGTCCTAAATCGTAGACCCATTGAGCGACACTGAGTTCTTTTGTGTTGATAACAGGTTCTGTTCCATAGGCAACACGAACAATTAAATGATTATTTTCAGGCGTTAAAGCCAACACCTGACTATCAAATATTTCTCCAATGTAACGCACAGCTATCCCAAGCAATTTATCACTGCCGCGTGTACTCGCTAATTGGCGGCTTAATGTATGCAACACGGCTGTATAATGTTGTGCACGTCGCGCTGTTTCCATTTGATGTCGTGTGCGTGTACTCAATAGACAAATGACTTGTGAAACAAGCAGCATAATAAAAAGGGTGACATAAGAAGAAAGGTCATCAGCAACAAAACTATAATATGGCGGGACAAAGAAAAGATCATAAAGTAATACACTTAAAATGGAAGCGAAAACAGCAGGCCCCATTTGACCGAATAAGGTGACAATAGTCACCCCTAATAAATACATCATGATTAAATTGCTGAGACCTACATAAGGAAATAATAATGTATTGATGAGCGTCATTAACACCACTATGCCAGTTGCAATGCTATAAATTCGCCACGGAATAGGCTTTTTTAACGGTTTTGGTTCTAATGGCATGACGGTGATTGGTTTTTCATATTCTAATTCACTGGTAATGATATGTACATCGATTTCACCACTATATCGAGTTATTTCATCTGCTAAACTTTTAAAAATAAAATCTTTCCAGCGCGAACGAATATGTTTCCAAACCATAATGAGTGTAATATTTTGTTCGCGGGCAAAATCGATAATTTCTTTTACAATATCAAACCCGGTGATGACATGCGTTTCCGCGCCTAATTTTTCTGCTAAACGTAAATTTTGCATCGCATAGGCAGATTGTTCTTTTGCTAACGAAGTTTGTGGTGTATCTACATGAACAGCCAACCAATCGGCTTGTAATTTTGTTGCTATTCTTTTTGCAGCACGGATAAGTTTAACGGAGTCAGGCCGATTACCAACGCAAACCAATATTTTATCTTTGGTCGGCCATATGTGTTTAATCCCTTCACCTTGCCGATATAAAAATACTTGTGCGCCAACTCGTTCTGCTGTCGCTCGTAACGCTAGTTCACGTAATGCAATTAAATTTCCTTTACGAAAAAAATGTTCCGCTGCCATTTCAGCTTGCTCGGGAAAATAAACCTTTCCTTCTTGCAAGCGTTTCAACAGATCCTCGGGAGGCAAATCGACCATTTCAATGGTATCTGCCATTTCCAACATCGAATCTGGCACCGTTTCTTTAATTCGCGTATGAATGATTTGTGAAACCACATCGTTTAACGTTTCAATATGTTGTACGTTTAAGGTGGTATAAACATCAATACCGCGATCTAAAATTTCTTTGATATCTTGCCAGCGCTTTTCATGGCGTAATCCAGGCACATTTGTATGTGCCATTTCGTCTATAAGAATGAGACCTGGGTTACGTTTTAAGGCGGCATCTAGATCAAATTCAGTCAATTGATGGCCATGATAATCTACTGTTAACCGCGGTAATACCTCGAAATCTTTAATTAACAAATCAATTTCAGCTCGGCTATGTGATTCAACCACGCCAATCACGACATCCAATCCTAGAGCTCGTTTAGCCAACGCGTCTTGCAACATGGTATAGGTTTTACCAACACCAGGGGCTGCTCCTAAATATATTTTCAGCTTGCCGCGCCGTTCTAAGCGTTCTTCTGCTTGCACACGCTGCAGTAATTTCTCTGGATTAGGACGTTGTTCCAAGTTTATTTACCTTGTTCTATCAGCCATTCTCGGCTCACCAGTGGATCCCCCTGTTTTTCGGCTCCAAACGCGCCATCCCTGGCGCAACGGGAACATCCATGTATCCAGTCGCCTTAAAAACAGGGGGATCCACTGGTGAGCCGAGAATGGTTGTTGTTCTATAACATGATCCAAAGCCATATTTAATTTTAATACATTAACTCTAGGCTCGCCGAATATATATAAACAACGTGATTGAATTGATTGCTTTATAAGTAAATATAATTGTTTTTCGTCTATCCCTCGCGCTTTAGCAATCCGATGTACTTGATAAAAAGCAGCCTGTGGACTGATATCTGGATCTAAACCACTTGCTGAGGTTGTTACTAAATCAACAGGAATAGCAGCGTGATTTTCCGGATCTGCTTGATGAAGATCAGAAACACGTTGTGCAACCGCAGCTAGAAAATCTGGATTTGCTGGGCCAAGATTTGAGCCTGACGAATGAGCTGCATTGTAAGGAAATGGCATAGTCGCAGAAGGCCTGCTCCAAAAATAACGCGGCCCGGTAAAAGACTGGCCCATAAGAAGAGATCCTACTTGTTTTCCATTCTGTTCAATCATACTTCCATTCGCTTGCCAAGGGAAAAATAATTGCGCGATCACCGTCACTATAACAGGATAAATAATTCCTGTGAGGAGAGTAAATAAGAGAAGCAAAATAAGAGCTATTTTTATTTGCTTGAGTGATTCGGTGAACCTATTTTTGTTCATCACGCCATTATCCCTAATAATAAATCAATTACCTTAATCCCAATAAACGGAATCAATAATCCTCCCAATCCATATATAAAAACATTGCTACGTAATAAAAGCGCGGCAGAGACACGTTGATAAGTCACACCGCGTAAAGCAAGGGGGATAAGAAAAATGATAATCAGTGCATTAAAAATAACTGCCGATAAAATGGCACTCTGTGGTGTAGCAAGCATCATGATATTTAATTTATTGAGTACTGGATAAGTACTCGCAAAGGCGGCTGGTAAGATAGCAAAATATTTGGCGATATCATTCGCAATGCTGAATGTGGTCAAGGCGCCGCGTGTCATTAATAATTGTTTGCCGATTTCAACTACTTCAATGAGCTTGGTTGGATTTGAATCTAAATCAACTAAATTACCCGCTTCTTTTGCTGCTTGTGTTCCCGTATTCATAGCAACAGCAACATCCGCTTGAGCGAGAGCAGGGGCATCATTCGTTCCATCTCCTGTCATCGCCACTAAGCGGCCTTCTTTTTGTAATTGTCGAATTAGTTTGAGTTTATCTTCAGGCGTCGCGTTCGCGAGAAAATCATCTACACCGGCTTCTGCTGCAATCGCTGCTGCTGTGAGTGGATTATCGCCGGTCACCATAATGGTTTTGATACCCATTTGACGCAATTCTGCAAACCGCTCGCGGATGCCCCCTTTGATAATATCTTTAAGACAGATCACGCCTAATACTGTTGCGCCCTCAGCAACAACCAAAGGGGTCCCTCCTTTCCTAGAAATATCTTCTACACTTTTTGTCACGGAAGCAGAAACACTGCCGCCCATTTGTTTTACATAGGCTGAAATTGCTTCTGTTGCGCCTTTGCGAATTTGTCTACCAGGTAAATTAGCACCGCTCATCCTCGTTTGTGCGGTAAAGGGAATGAAGGTAGCACCCAATTCAGCGATGGAACGCGCACCAATGCGATATTTATCTTTTGCTAATATCACAATACTCCGGCCTTCGGGTGTTTCATCCGCAAGTGAAGCAAGCTGTGCTGCATCCGCCAGTTTGTTTACATCTACTCCCGGCGCAGGAATAAATTCAGTTGCTTGACGATTACCGAGCGTAATCGTGCCCGTTTTATCAAGCAATAACACATCAATGTCTCCTGCTGCTTCAACGGCGCGGCCAGAAAGAGCAATCACATTTGCTTGAATCATACGATCCATTCCTGCAATTCCGATCGCAGAAAGTAATCCGCCAATGGTGGTGGGCGCTAAACAGACAAACAAAGCCACTAATACGGTAACGGGCACCCCATTTTCCTTGCCTGCAACAATGCTACTGTAAATGGAAAACGGCAATAGAGTAGAACAAACTAATAAAAACACGATGGTCAAAGCAGCTAGTAGAATAGAAAGAGCAAGTTCGTTAGGTGTTTTTTGCCGTTTCGCCCCCTCGACTAATTCAATCATATGATCCAAAAACGTTTCACCCGGATTAGAAGTGATACGGATAAGCAACCAATCTGATATCACTTGTGTGCCACCGGTGACTGAACTACGATCGCCGCCGCTTTCACGAATGACGGGTGCACTTTCGCCTGTAATTGCACTTTCATTGACAGAGGCAATACCTTCTATCACTTCGCCATCGCTTGGAATAAAATCACCTGTTTCTACCAGCACTACATCATTTCTACGTAAACTGGCAGACTGAACAATAGTAACTTTTGCATCACGATGGGGTTTAGATAATTTTTTTGCTTGAATTTCACGCCGTGATTTTCGTAAGGCTTGTGCTTGTGCTTTTCCTCGCCCTTCCGCCATGGCTTCGGCAAAATTTGCAAATAATAAAGTAAACCACAGCCATAAAGTGATGGCTAAAATAAAGTGTGCAGGTGCTTCACCCTGGCCTATCAGTGCTTGTATATATAAACCAGTCGTCAAGAGTGATCCTATATAAACAGTGAACATCACTGGATTTCGAATTTGATGACGAGGTGTTAATTTGTGGAATGCATCGCGAATGGCGATTTTTATGATGGCTAAATCCCATAGCGAGAGTTTAGTGGCCATACCTGCTCCAAAGCATAAGATATTCAACGACAGGCCCTAAAGCGAGTGCAGGGAAAAAGGTCAATGCGCCTAATACAATCACCACGCTGATGAGAAGAATAATGAATAAAAAAGTATGAGTGGGTAAGGTGCCAAGCCCCGATGGAACAATTTTTTTGCGAGCGAGTGACCCTGCCATGGCGAGTGCGGGTATCGCAATCCAATAGCGCCCAATTAAAATAGCTATGCCGCCAAGAATATTATAGAAAGGCGTATTTGCATTCAAACCAGCAAACGCACTGCCATTGTTGTTAGTCATGGATGTAAACGCATACAGTATTTCTGTCAATCCATGCGCTCCTGGATTTGCTATAGCTGATGTTCCTGCTTTAATCACACAGGCGATGGCGGTGAAAAATAAAACAATAAGCGGCATGACCAACACACCAATCGTCGCCATTTTCATTTCATAAGGTTCAATTTTCTTGCCTAAATACTCAGGTGTTCGTCCCACCATCAAACCAGCGACAAACACGGTGATGATCACTAACATCAACATGCCATAAAGGCCAGAACCTACCCCACCAAATACGACTTCACCTAAATGCATTAACCATAATGGGATGAGCCCGCCCAAAGGAGTAAAAGAATCATGCATGGAATTTACTGATCCATTCGAAGTGGCTGTTGTTGCCGCTGCCCAAAAAGCTGAATTCATGATGCCAAATCGAACTTCTTTCCCCTCCATATTACCGCCAGTGCTGGTATGATGATGTGGTCTTTGATCAATGCCCATTTGCGTAAACGCAGGATTTCCTTTTTGTTCAGCTACAATAGTGAAAAACGCAAGCGGGATAAAAATAAAGAGCATGGCAATAAGCAGGGCCAACCCTTGTCGTCTGTCATTTACCATCATGCCAAATGTATAACAAAGCGCAGCGGGGATGAGTAAGATGGCAAGCATTTCCAAGAGATTTGTCAGCGGAGTCGGGTTTTCATAAGGATAGGAAGAATTAGTATTAAAAAATCCGCCGCCATTTGTTCCTAACTGTTTAATCGCAATTTGTGATGCGACAGGCCCCATCGGAATCACTTGTTCCTGTGCGCTGACGGTTTCCATTTTTGGGTTCCCTTTTTCATCTTTGATGGGATTGCCTGCTTTATCGGTCACGGCTTGTTGATACGAAATGGGTTGAATGAGCGCCACATTTTGATAGGGTTTAAAATTTTGGATGGTTCCTAAAGAAGCTAATGCAATGGCTAAAACGAATGCGAGCGGAAATAAAATATAAAGCGTACTGCGTACTATATCCACCCAAAAATTTCCTAGATCAGTGGTTTCATGTCTTGCCAAGCTTCGAATCAACGCAACAAGCAAAGCCATTCCTGTCGCTGCGGAAAGAAAATTTTGCACTGTCAATGCCAGCATTTGTGTGCAGTAACTCAGCGTACTTTCACCGCCATACGCTTGCCAATTGGTATTAGTGACAAAACTAGCTGCAGTATTAAAAGCAAGGTCGGGTGAAACAGCGGGGAATGCTTGAGGATTTAAGGGAAGATACACTTGCAAACGTTGCACGATATAAACTGCAAACAAACCCAATACATTGAAAAATAACATCGCTGCTAAGTAGTTTTTCCAATCCATTTCTTGCTCGGGATGAATGCCACAACAACGATAAATCAAACGTTCGAACGGGCCCATGACTCGATCTAATAAGCATGGCTTGTTTTCATATACACAGGCCATGTACCACCCTAAAGGTTTAACACATAGTAATAGCAGCAAGAGATATAAAATAAATTGGGCGAATCCATTCTCCGTTATCAAAACATCCTGTCCTTATGTCATTGTCATTTCAAAATAATTCCGGTCTAAATAGAACAATGAGTAAGTAAATGAATAATGCTATCGTAATCATTCCGCAGATTAAATATAAACTCATTATCTATCCCAAGATAAAATCAAAAAATTTAATCAACCCAAAACTCAGTGCAAAAAAGAAGAGGGTAATAAAAATAAACATGAGATCTTCCATTAAAATGACTTCCTTAGCTATTTATATATATTATTCCAATATTCGTCCCCGAATTAATTTGAATTTTCTTTTTCTTAGGATAGCCGCGTAATGAATGATCGCTATTATACGTATTACTTTGTAAAAAAGAGGCGGCTAGAATAACACTATTATGTTGTAAATAATCAGGACTCACTTTATTTGTTAACGCTGTACGTGCAGTATCGGCATCAATCGCATAAGCAGTAATGTTAATGGGTTTAGATTCGCCAGGAACATCCATAGAGGTAAAAAGAAGATTCATTCGATTAAGATCATCAGATTCACTTTTTGTTGTGATCAATTTCCCATGCAATTTAGCCCCCTTATATCTTCCCTCTATCACGGTTGCATCAATCAACTCATCAGGATGATCTCCATTGACGACGGTATTTAAAGTGGCAAACATAATATTGCTATCATAATCTTCGGCTGATATGGCATTAAAAGAGATAAATAAAGTGATCAACCCTAACATGAATGAAATGTATTTCATAATAATGTCCTTTAACAATATGAGTCTTCTATACCCGAAACGCTTCGGGTATACTATACCAGACCCTATTGTCTTCGAACATCGATCACATTAGGAATTTTTTTTAGATTATCTAATGCAGACTTTAATTGCTGTCTATTTTCTATTTCAATTGTTATATAAATATCCACTTCAGATGTATCATTGACTTTCTGTGTATGTATACCAAGCACATTTATTTTTTCATTTGTTAATATAGATGCGATATCGCGTAACATTCCCGGTTGATCATATACTCTAATCAATAAGTCCGTTGCATAATTTCCTGCATGCTTTTCACCCCAGCTCACTTCAATTTTACGATTGTCATTATCTTTAGAAATGTGTGCAGCATTACTACAATCGACACGATGTATACTCACACCGCGATGACGAGTCACATACCCTACGATAGAATCACCTGGTAAAGGTTTGCAACAGCGCGCAATATGCGTTAATAAATTATTGATGCCTAAAATTTGAATATCAGGAGCAGAGGGCTTTTCTCCACGCTTTTCCATCATGGGTAAAGTGATTTGTGGTGTGGGTGGTTGTAAATAATGCATCACTTGAGAGACTCGAACATCACCTGCGCCTAGTCCTGCAAGCAAATCATCGCTGGTTTTATAATTCAGCTTAATTGCAATGGTGCTTAAATCAATTTTTTCATTTAAGCCGGCTTTTTTAAGCTCTTTTACTAATAATTCCTTCCCTTCCTCAGCGTTTATAATGATATCTTTTACTCTAAACCAATGTTGGACCTTTGCGCGTGCACGTGCTGTTTTTAAATAACCTAAATGAGGATTTAACCAATCGCGACTTGGATTTGCTTGTTTTGCAGTGAGAATTTCAATACGTTGGCCCATTTGTAACATATAAGTTAATGGCACTAATTTGCCATCTACTTTTGCTCCACGACAACGATGTCCCACTTCACTGTGAATATGATAAGCAAAATCAAGCGGTGTTGATCCTTTAGATAAATCAACAATATCATCCGTGGGTGTGAAGACATAAATTCGATCAGCAAATAAATCATGTGTCGATTGTTCTGATTTCACTTCGTTAGTAGTAACGACTTCTTTTTGCCAAGCCATAATTTGCCGCAGCAAAGCAATTTTGGCTTCATAGGTCGAGGTTTGTAATACACCTTCTTTATAACGCCAATGGGCAGCCACACCCAGCTCTGATTCTTGATGCATTTCATTGGTGCGTATTTGAATTTCGACAAAATGGTTCTCAGGCCCAATGACGACTGTATGAATAGAACGATAACCATTCGGTTTAGGATGATTAATATAATCATCGAATTCTTCAGGAATTTGTTGCCAATGATTTTGCAATACACCCAATACACCATAACAATCTTCAACCGTTTGCACTAACACACGTAGCGCACTCATGTCATATATTTGTTGTAGATTTGCCCCTTTTCGCTGCATCTTACGATAAATACTATAAATGTGTTTCACTCGACCAGTGACTTGAAATGGTTTTATCTCTGCTTTTTCAAGTATCTCTGTCAGCAACTCAATAAATTGTTTGATATAAGTTTCACGTTCCTCACGCCGTGAAGCAATGCCTTTTGCAATCTGCGTATAAATATCCGGATGTGAATAGCGTAAACATAAATCTTCAATTTCCCATTTTAATTGCCATACGCCTAAACGATTGGCCAATGGCGCATAGACTGCCAATGTTTCAGCAGCCAAAGATTCCTGTTCTGCTTTACTCAATTGTTTAGCTAAACGTAGTTGCCATAATCGCTCTGCTAGCACCACAAGGACTGCGCGCACATCTGTGACCATAGCGAGTAACATTTTACGGACATTTTCCAATTGATGTGGGCTGCGTTGTTCGAGATAGCGTAATTTTCCAAGCGATTGCATTTGCAAAACATCATGTAATAATTTACTACTGCTTTCGCCAAATGTATCGGTAATAAAGTCAAGATGAATTTCATGTGCTTGTAAAGCAGGATACATTAATGCAGCTGCGAGTGTTTCGTTATCCAAGCCTAAAGTAAGCAAGATATCAGCGATACCCAGTCCTTTTTCTAATAATGAAGTCAATTTATCATTGTAAAAACTGATTGCCGTTTGTAACAATAATGTAGTATTTTTCCCTCGTAATTCATGAAGATGGTCAAGCCATTGTTGGGGATTAATTGGATAACGACGTTTGCTCATAGATAGCCTTTAATTTTTCCACTCATGTTTTATGTGATATTGCTATTATTTTTATTATTATATACCAAACATGAGGTTATAGTTATGAGTAAACTTGGTCATTTTCCCAACACTCGCTTACGCCGATTAAGGCATAATCGACACGTCAGAGATTTAATTAAAGAAACTCGGCTTGGTATTCATGATTTAGTCTTGCCCTTGTTTATAAAACATGGCACTCAGCTTAAAAAACCTATCGCTTCCATGCCGGGACATTTTCAAATCAGCCCAGATAAACTGCCTGAAGAAATTAAACCCCTATTGGATTTAGGAATTAAAAACATCATTTTATTTGGTATTCCCGAACATAAAGATGGAATAGGTTCAAATTCCTATTCGAATGCAGGCATCATTCAACAAGCCATTCCCATCATAAAAGGAATATCTAAAGAATTGCTTGTGATTGCCGATGTGTGTTTTTGTGAGTATACCGACCATGGTCATTGTGGTGTCATCACTGAAGAGACCGGGCATCCGGATGTGGATAATGATAAAACCTTGGACTTACTTGCCAAACAAGCCGTGAGCTACGCCAAAGCAGGTGCGGATATCGTTGCGCCTAGCGGTAATATTGATGGCATGGTGCATGCTATCAGGCAGGGCCTGGATCAAGCGGGATTCCATCATCTTCCTATTCTTAGTTATTCTGTGAAATATGCTTCTTCTATGTACGGGCCTTTTCGTGAAGCTGCGGAAGGCGCGCCAAAATTTGGTGATCGACGTACTTATCAAATGGATGTGGCAAATAGCAATGAAGCCATGCGCGAATGTGCGCTAGATATTGCGGAAGGCGCAGATATGTTAATGGTGAAACCTGCGCATACGTTTCTTGATATAATCACGCGGGTCAAACAAAATTATCCTGAATTGCCTTTGGGTGCTTATCATACGAGTGGTGAATTTGCGATGCTAAAAGCGGCTGCAGAAAAAGGCTGGATAGATGAGAAAAAAGCGACATTAGAAGTGTTGACTGCGATCAGGCGGGCGGGCGCAGATTTTATTATTACTTATTACGCAAGAGAAGTGGCGGAATGGTTGTCTTCGGAGCAAGTGAAGTTGACCTAAATTACTACTCCGCCAACGTTTCAAATAAAAACCATGTCCTTCGTTCTGTTTCATCGATAAATACTTCTAACAAACTCGCTGTGGCGACATCATTATTCTCATCACAAATCTGGTGAGCAGCGCGCATACGTGCTGCATATTCTTTATTATCTTCGAGCAAACGTTTCAGCATATCTTTTGGTGTCACAAAGACATCATTATCATCGCGAACCTGCTGCAAACTTTTAATATGTTCAATGGAACGAATGGTACTGCCGCCTAATTTACGCACACGTTCAGCAAGCACATCAATCATGGCAAAAATTTGATTGCCCTGTTCATCGAGTAACAGATGATAATCACGATAATGACTGCCTGACATGTGCCAATGAAAATTTTTTGTTTTCACAAACAAGGCAAATGCATCCGCGACCAAAGGATTGATAGCTTGGGTAATGGCTCGTCGTGCTGTGTCACCGAGATCTGTAGGGGTGGTTAACTTTTGCTGTGTGGCTGTAACAAGTTTGATTTGTTTCATTACAAGGACTCCTTTCCATATATTTTAATTCATCGCTCGCCTTGAATATAATTTGTTAGCGATGAAATTTGTTGTTCTTGCAATAACATCGCCCAACGCGTTAAGTCACCAATAGAAATTAATCCAACTAATTGACCATTTTCAAGTACAGGTAAATGTCTAACACGTTTTTCAGTCACAAGGCGCATCGCTTCTTGCACAGTGGTAGTGGGCAGTACTGTAATTAATTCAGATGCTTTTGTCATGATCGTTTCAACCAATATATTTTTCGGGTCTTTTCCTGATGTGACTACTTTTCTCAATATATCACGTTCACTGACAATACCGGCCAATTGATCATTCTCCATCACTAGCAACACGCCAATTTTTAATTGGTTTAATTTTACAGCACAATCATAAACACTTACTTTTGGGGAGGTAGTTTGAAGAGTCCGATCTTTATCATTGAGTAATACTCTGAGCGGCGTATCCATAGCTTATCCTTTCAAACTTTATATTCTTAATATAAGTATATACCTAACAGTGATAGATGAAGATTCTAAGAAAAATCAAAAAGATAAAGTTTTATTTGGACAAAAACAAGCTCATACAATGGTTTTGTCGAGCTTGCTTTGATATCACGCCCGCAGCTTACGCTGCAGGATTATCACACTTTGTGTGCGGATAAAAGAATATTAAAAATCATTATCCGCACATTAAGCATGAATTACTTTGTGTGCGGATAAGTGATATCAATATATTAATAAATAGAATCAAGGGATTAATAACGTCATTAAGAATGTGTCCAACTTATTTCGTGCACATTCCTTATTTCGCTTTCTTTAACGCCTCTTTAAAATGCTTACGACACACAGATATATAACTCTCATTCCCGCCAATATGGACTTGTTCTCCCATCTTAATGACACGTCCATCTGCATCAATCCGCATATTCATGGTCGCTTTTTTCCCGCAATGACAAATGGTTTTTATTTCTATTAGATTATCAGCCCAAATGAGTAAATACTGACTTCCGGCAAAGGGTTCACCGCGATAATCACTACGAAGACCGTAAGTTAAAACCGGCAAGTTAAGTTCATCAACAATATCTGTCAATTGCATCACTTGTGTTTTATTTAAAAACTGTGCCTCATCGACTAATACACATTGCAAATTAGGATGCTGTGCTTTTTCACGTTTCGTATATTCATAAAAATTAAAATGTTCATCAAACGAAACTGCCTCTGCGCTTAGGCCAATGCGTGAATGGATTTTACTACTGCCGTAGCGATTATCTAATATGGGGGTAAAAAGCAGCGTTTCCATGCCTTTTTCTTTGTAATTATAAGAAGATTGAAGCAGGACAGTACTTTTCCCCGCATTCATGGCTGAATAATAAAAATAAAGTTTCGCCATTTATTATTCCTTCATTATTCTTTGTGTATACGATCCACCACTAATGCAGTCGTCATCACGCCATTCACATTCGTTGCTGTTCGACCCATATCGATAATGGGATCCACTCCTTGAACTAAGGCAACAATAGTATAAGGGAGATTTAAGCTTGTTAACGTCACTGTTGCAGCAATGTAGGCGGTCCCTGGAATGCCAGAAATGCCCAACGATGCAATTGCATTAATAAACATGACCATGATGATTAAATAAGGCGTGATAGGCTGATGCAAAATAGTTAATGTCATTACGACGAGCATGGCCGGAAATACACCCGCACACGCATTCATTCCCATGGTTGCACCTAAACTTGGAATGAATGTAGAAGTGATTTGATTTGTTTTAAATTTATTTAGCAAGGTTTCTTCAGTGACGGGTAAAGTACCAAAACTGGATCGTGTCGTAAAAGCCACAAAAAGCGGCATATAGGCTTTTTTAAAATAATCCCAAGGATATTGTTTAAATAGCATCAGAATAAATGTATGCATGAGTATAACTAAAAACATAGCAACATACATGGCAATAACAAAACTAAGAATACCGCTTAATGATGCAATGCCTTGATCAAGTAAAAGCAAGGCCATCAATGATAAAATTCCGTATGGTGTGAATCCTATCACTAAGCTTGCTAACTTTTTCACGATAGCAAATAAAGAAGCGATTATATTTCTAAATACAAGCATCTTTTCATGATCTTTTTCATCTAACTTATGTGCCGCTAGCCCTATTAACACAGCGAAAAGCATGACCGCTATTGTGTTTCCTTGCGTCATGGCAGCAACTGGATTGCTAGGTAACATGCCGATTAATGCATCAGCCATACCTGTATAAGTATGTTTGGGATGCTCAATAAAATTCGGCAAATTTAATCCTTTCCCCACTTCGAAGAAGTGTCCCACCCCGATTGCAATGAGAGAGGACATCGCTGTCATCGCTAATAACATGCCGCAAGCAAAAAAGCTCATCTTCTTCATTGCACTTTTATTTTCAGATCCTAAATTCAAGATAGCATGTATCATTGAAGTAAGAATGAGTGGGACCACTAACATTTTAAGCAAAGCTAAATATCCATTACCAATCACGAATAATGTGCTTTTGATCGCTTCCGTAAGAAAATTAGAGGGAGCCATTTGCAACAGTAATCCATAACCAATTCCAAGCGCTAAGCCCAATAAAACTCGAATGCTTAATTGCATCGTTTTGTGTTTAACCGTAT
>Ga0207078_1075_pt1 | contig 15565 bp, 13 predicted proteins | sample Alteio_BWMinHeat_60_FD_153579 | JGI IMG/M metagenome (GOLD analysis project Ga0207078, IMG submission 153579) | Enriched cells from forest soil in Barre Woods Harvard Forest LTER site, Petersham, Massachusetts, United States -... | ecosystem: Environmental > Terrestrial > Soil > Temperate forest >... | reverse complement strand
TGGGCGTCTCGCCCTGCCTAAGGTAACCAGGGCGTCTCGCCCTGGTATTTGCAAGCCAGAGATCTTTTATTAAATGCGAGCAGCTAGGGCGGGACGCCCTGGCTACCCTGGGCAGGGCGGGACGCCCTGGCTACCCTGGGCAGGGCGAGACGCCCTGGTTACCTTAGGCAGGGCGAGACGCCCTGGTTACCTTAGGCAGGGCGAGACACCCTGGTTACCTTAGGCAGGGCGAGACGCCCTGGCTACCTTAATATAAATCGGGCTGAAACTGGGCCCCTTCGGCAATCAGTTGATCGATATAGGTAAGATCGTATTTTGATTCGATAAAATGCTGATCTTCCAGCATATGAAGATGGAAAGGAATCGTCGAGTGCACGCCCCCAATGTGGAATTCACTCAAAGCTCTCTTCGCATTGGCAATGACTTCAAGCCTGTCTTTGCCCTTGACGATGAGTTTGGCGATCATTGAATCGTAATTGGGAGGGATTTGATAACCGGAATAGCAGGCGCTATCGACTCTGACATGCGGCCCTCCCGGGGGCAAATAGTACTCCAGACGCCCTGGCGAGGGCGCAAACTTTTCCGCAGGGTTTTCGGCATTGATACGGAACTGCATCACATGGCCGTCAAAAGAAATATCCCTTTGACTAAATTCCAATGGATGGCCCATCGCAATCCGCAGCTGCTCGCGTACGAGATCGATACCTGTCAACTCTTCAGTGACGGTATGCTCCACCTGAATGCGGGTGTTCACTTCCATGAAATAAAAGTTATGCCGGCTGTCTAAAAGGAACTCAACGGTCCCTGCAGAATAATACTTTGCTTTTTTTACAATATCGACAGCCGCCTGTCCGATCTTCTCGCGAAGTCTTGCCGTTAAAATAGGGCTTGGCGCCTCTTCGATCAATTTCTGACGGCGGCGCTGTATGGTACAATCCCGTTCTCCTAAATGAACATAATGGCCATGCTTATCTCCCAACACCTGCACTTCGATGTGCCTCGGGTTGACGATCATCTTTTCCAGGTAGACTTCCGGATTACCGAAACTCGCTTCCGCCTCAGCTCTTGCCCCCATAAAAAATTTAACAAATTCCTCTTCATCATGGGCAATGCGGATCCCTTTGCCTCCTCCCCCTGCCACTGCCTTAATAAAGACAGGAAACCCAAGGGAAATGGCTTCTTTAAGGGCCTGTTTGGAATCGGAGATCACTCCATCAGATCCCGGGATCACCGGGCATCCGGCGCTCTTTGCTGTTGCTTTTGCTTTGGCCTTGTCGCCAAGCAGAGCAATCGTTTTAGGAGAAGGACCGATAAAATTGAGATCGCAGCTTTCGCAGATCGATGCAAAGTTGGCGCTTTCACTCAAAAAACCGTAACCGGGGTGGATGGCATCTGCACCTGTAATTTCACAGGCAGATAAAATATTGGGAATTCTTAAGTAAGACTTTGCCGATGGCGCCTCCCCAATACAAATTGCCTCGTCAGCATGCAGGACATGAAGCGCCTCGGCATCTGCCTGCGAATAGACAGCTACTGTAGATATCCCCAAATCGCGGCAGGCGCGAATGACCCTGACGGCGATTTCGCCGCGATTGGCAATTAAGACCTTGTGAATCGTTTTCATGTTAAATCAATCTAAATATTTTAGTTCCAAATTCGACAGGATGACCATTTTCGACAAGCACTTCAGCAACTGTTCCCGATATTCCAGATTTGATCTCGTTCATGACCTTCATCGCTTCGATGATGCAGACGACACTATTTTTATCGATTTTATCCCCTACTTTGACAAAGGGAGCTTCATCCGGAGACGCGGACAGGTAAAATGTACCTACCATAGGGGAAGTGATGTATTCGCCGGCAACGGCTTGAGCGTTTTCCTTATCGGAAGAGGCAACGGGCGCGCTCAAACTGGCAGGCAAATCCATTTTTAGCTGGGTGGGAAGAGAGGCGCGACGGAACGACTGTTCCTGCCAGTCCTGCGGTACGCCGTTTTCCGATAAGAAATGAACTTTTTCATCCGATTGCTGCTCGAGCTGCAGCTCGAAATCTTCTTTTTTAATGGAGAGTTTTTTTATTCCTGTACGCCCCATTACGGTCATCAATTCTTTAATCTGCTTGAACTCCACATAACCTCCGCTTAAACTCGTTGAACATATTCTTCAGAGACCGTATCGACTTTTATGATATCTCCGACGTCGATAAATGAAGGTACTTCAATATGAGCCCCTGTTTCCAAAACCGCAACATGGGTAGACTCCTCAGTGCGGGATTGTTCTTCCTCAATTTTTGCCACCATTAATTCCAGGAATTGAGGCAATTCCAGAGAAAAGATGACATCTCCATAAAATAAAGCTTTGACTTCGACCCCTTCGCGCAAATAATTCAGTTTTTCTCCAACGATCGCAGAGGGAACTAACACTTGCTCGAGATTTCCTATATCTAAAAATAAATAATTTTTCCCTTCGTTATAAAGAAATTCCAGTCTTCTTTCTGCCGGAGTCACGTCTTTGACGCTCTGCTCTAATTTAAAACTTTTCTCCAGGGTACCATTTGTCTCTAAACTCTTCAGTCTTGTCTTAATGAAAGGCGCGCCTTTAGGAACTGTGACTTTGATGCTGGATTCGACTTTATATAGGGTTCCGCCGATAGACAGGACCATCCCTGGGCTGATATTGTTGCTAAGGACCATAAACTAAAAACCCTCTTATGTTGTGTGGCGTAATTTTTTTATCCCTTCAGCCATATCAGGCTGTGAAAACAGATAGGTACCGGCAACGATGACATTGGCTCCGGCCTCAATGCACAATTTTGACGTTTGCTCATTTAATCCCCCGTCGACCTGAATGTCAAATGGGGGAGGAAGAGGGGTCTTACTCCCTTCATGATGGACCTTTCCCCCTTCGCGTATGTTAAGCTGATCGCATATACTTCTTGTAAATCGAATTTTTTCCAGCATTTCCGGCATAAAGGATTGGCCGCCAAATCCCGGGTGAACGGTCATAAGTAACATCTGATCGCATTTGTCCAAATATTTTGGAATCATCGACATCGACGTCTCAGGACAAAAGGCTAAGCCGGTTTTGAGATTGCACCGTTTAATATAGAGCAATGTTTCTTCCACTTCCTCTGTAGCTTCGAAATGGAAGGTGATCCTGTCGGCCCCGGCCTCGGCAAATCGCTCGATGTAGTCAAACGGATTATAAATCATCAGATGCACGTCTAAAAAGAGATCGGTCGAACGATTGAGTGCAGATACCACCTGCGGACCTATCGTGATGTTTGGAACAAAGTGGCCGTCCATCACATCGACATGAATGCAGTCAGCACCGGCGGCCTCTATCTTCCTTGCCTCGTCGGCCAGATGAGCAAAATCGCCGGCCAATATCGAGGGTGCAACTTTTATGCGGGTCTTGCTCATTAATGACAAACCATTATTTAGACAATCCATGGGTGTTTCATTCGAAATATGCCCAAATGTCTTATTCAAGTCAATCGAAAACTCTATACACAATTGACTTCTTGCATAATTCATTTCCTTGCCCGTGCCCCTGCCCGTGCCCGTGCCCGTGCCCGCATCTTTTATCTTCTCCTTTTTCAACGAGTACAGAAATGATTAATAAATACGGGCACGGGCACGGGCACGGGCACGGGCGCGAACCAAATCTACCTATAAAAAAATTTGACTAAAATCAAAAAAAATGAGAATTTTGCTTTTTTCTCTGGTCATCCAATTCTCTTAAGCGATAGAATTGTATTTTTCTACAAACACATAACATATGGGGGCTTATTATTATGGCAAAAGAATGCACATTATCCATCATTAAACCAGACGCAGTCGGAAAAAATCATATTGGCAACATCATTTCCCGTTTTGAAAAAGCCGGACTCATCGTCACGGGTGCGAAAATGACCCATCTGACACAATCTGAGGCAGAAGGATTTTATGCCGTCCATAAAGAGCGCCCTTTCTTCAGAGACCTCGTCTCCTTCATGATCACAGGCCCTGTCCTTCTGCTTGTCCTCGAAGGTGATGATGCCGTCGCCAAAAATCGCGACCTGATGGGCGCTACCGACCCAAAAAAGGCAGCCAAAGGCACCATCCGCGCCGACCTTGCCGCAGGCATCGAAGAAAACGCCGTTCACGGCTCTGACAGCGCCGAAAACGCAAAAACAGAAATTGCCTATTTCTTTGCTCCTAAAGAAATCTGCAAACGGACCCGTTAAAACCAGTTAAAAGGTACAAAAATGATGAACGAATCGCGTGCACTTGGCGACTATACATTAATCAAACAGATTGGGCAAGGGTCGTTAGGTCAGGTGTATTTAGCTGAGCACCGGTTCATGAAAAGACAATATGTCCTGAAAATCCTTCCTGAGGAATTAGCTTCAGACCGGGGATTTATCCAGCGGTTTGAAGAAGATGTTGCCCTTTTGACGCAATTGGACCATCCCAATATCGTCAAAACGCACACAGTTTCCTCAGCGCAAGGACAATATTTCCTGGTTACCGACTGTGTTGTCGATGAATTTGGGGAAACGACCAACTTAAACCAGCACATGCTGTCACGCGGCTCCAGATTTCCCGAAGAAACGCTATTTCGCCTCTTAAAACAGCTGGCAGAGGCGCTCGATTATGCCCACAATAAAAATACCACTTCCGGCGGGATCATCCATCGCAACTTAAAACTGAACAACATCCTTGTTGCCAAAGGCCGGGGCGGTATCGACCTGATTATTTCCGATTTTGGCTTGTCGCGAGTGATCGGACCTGCTGCGGTTCTTACGCGAACATTCAAAACTGTTTCAGAGATTTTAGGAATTGCAGATGTGCTCTATCAGCCCAAAATGGAGATGCAACGCTATCCAAACAATCCCCTTTCCATCCAGCAGCTCACTCCCCTGCACCAGTCATTCTTACAAAATTTTGCGTTTCTGGCGCCGGAGCAGCGTAAAATAGACAGGCCGGAAGGTGTCACAATAAAAACGGATGTCTATGCTTTTGGCATTCTTACGTACTATTTACTGACCGGAGAATTTCCTTTGGGCTATTTTGAAATGCCCTCGGCTTTCGGACCCGAAATTACCTGGGATTGGGACCAGCTTGTAACCTCTTGCCTGCACGCCGATCCCAATAAGCGCCCGGAATCCCTCGTCGATGCCCTCGATGCCGTCAGGCTGCAGTCAAGCGGTCTTGTATCTGCAAAAGTTTCCCCCCTTATCCCAAAAGAAACAGAAAACAAGGAAATAAAATCTCCCGAAAAACCTGCAGTTCCCCCCCTTCAGCAGATTCCCGACCATGCATTCTTCCACTTAATAAGCGAAAGCGTAGCGCCGGCTACCTCCCCGGCAGAGGCAATTAAACCGCTTGTGCAAGGGCCGGAAATGTTAAGACCGATCATCCGCTCTGCACAGATCGAAAGGCCCGGTACCGATTTAAACCCGGCGCAAAGCCTGGTTATCGATAATACAGTCAAGCAATACACCCCCGAGTTCAAAGAGATCAAAAACCCGCAGCCCCTTTTAACCGATATGATCGTCATCGCAGGAGGCGCCTTTGTGAGAGGCAGCAAAGAGGGCAACCGCGATGAGATGCCAAGGCATCAGGTTTTGCTCGACAGTTTTGCCATCGACATCCACCCCGTGACGAATGAACAGTTTGTCCGGTTTTTAGATGTGATGGGTGGAGAAAAAGATACAAATCATCAGGATATCATCCGCATGCGCGATTCTCGCATCAAACGTGCTGCCGGCAAATTGAGTATTGAATCGGGTTATGCCAAACATCCCGTCGTCGGTGTTACATGGTATGGGGCTGTTGCTTATGCCAAATGGGTAGGCAAACGGCTGCCTACGGAAGCGGAATGGGAAGCTGCGGCAAGAGGGAGCAAAGAGGGATTTCTCTACCCTACCGGTGACGAAATTGAAAAATCGCAAGCGAATTTTTTCAGCTCAGATACAACGAGCGCGATGAGCTATGCACCAAACGCGATCGGACTATATGATATGGTAGGCAATGTCTATGAATGGTGCCATGACTGGTATGGGTACAATTATTATGAAGTTTCTGTGCAGGAACCGGAAAACCCGAAAGGGCCGATCCAGGGAGTATACCGGGTGCTTAGAGGCGGCTGCTGGAAAAGCTTGAAAGAAGATTTACGATGCTCGCGCCGCCACCGCAATAATCCGGGAACGGTCAATAGTACCTATGGGTTTCGTTGCGCAGCGGATGTGCAGTAACTTACTCGTGAGTGAAGTATTGCTTTCGTGCCCGTGAGCGTGCCCGTGCCCGTGCCCGAATGATTGCAAAAGCGGAATATTTTTTGGGCACGCTCACGGGCACGCTCACGGACACGTAAACTACGGAATATTTTTCGGGCACGGGCACGCTCACGGGCACGTAAACTAATTTTTCTATTTGAATGGATATTTAAATGTCATCGATACTATTTGTTTGTTTAGGAAATATTTGCAGATCTCCAGCAGCGGAAGGGATCATGCGGCATCTCATAGAAAAAGAGCCCCCTCCCTTTCCACTTAACGTCGAAAGCTGCGGCCTTGGAGATTGGCATACCGGAAAATTGCCCGATTCCAGAATGAGGGAAGCTGCTTTAAAACGGGGTGTTGCCCTGGTAAGCCGAGCCAAATGCGTCCAGAAAAGTTATCTCGAAGAGTTTGATTTGATTTTAGCTGCCGATCATAAGGTCTTGAATGAACTGCACCGCTACGCTTTAACCCCGGAACATAAAGCAAAACTATTGTTGATCACCCACTTTAGCGGTTTTTATCCAAATGAGGAAATTCCCGACCCCTATTATGGTGGAGATGCCGGTTTTGAGCACGTATTAGATATGATTGAAGACTCCTGCACCGGACTTTTAAATCATCTTAAACTTAAAAAGAAGCAAGGATAACACTTGGCTGCCGACATGGACAACATGAGACAATTGCAAAAGTCTTAGATTACTAAGGGCAAGAAAATATTAAACACAAAGGCACAAAGAAACAAAGACACTAAGGATTGAATTTTCTCTTTGTCCCTTTGAGTCTTCGTGCCTTTGTGTTTAAATTGTTTGAATTTTAAAGGATAACACTTGGCTGCCGACATGGACAACATGAGACAATTGCAAAAGTCTTAGATTACTAAGGGCAAGAAAATATTAAACACAAAGGCACAAAGAAACAAAGACACTAAGGATTGAATTTTCTCTTTGTCCCTTTGAGTCTTCGTGCCTTTGTGTTTAAATTGTTTGAATTTTAAAGGATAACACTTGGCTGCCGACATGGACAACATGAGACAATTGCAAAAGTCTTAGATTACTAAGGGCAAGAAAATATTAAACACAAAGGCACAAAGAAACAAAGACACTAAGGATTGAATTTTCTCTTTGTCCCTTTGAGTCTTCGTGCCTTTGTGTTTAAATTGTTTGAATTTTAAAAGAAGCTATTGGCAAAATCTCCAAAACCTAAAAGAGGCAATGAGAATATCGAATATGCATATTCAACCCTTATGTAAACTATTCATCGGGCCCTTCTTCCTTTGTTGCGCATTTCTTTTGGCCAATATGCAGGGCTTTGGAAACAACGGGCCAATACTTGGGATTGGAACGCTTGGGCTCCTTCTCTGCTGCCAATGGCGATGGCGGGGGCTGATCGTTTCTTGTCTTTTGGTTGCGGCGGCGTTCGCGCTATCGCCCGGCCACCTGACTTTATTGTCGACAACTCTTTGTTTTTCGATTCTTTCCTCACTGGTTGTAACCGTTTTACTTTTGGAAGAATCGACAAGTCAGATCCAGTCTGAGGCCGAAACGCAGGCAAAAAAAATCAACCGGCTCAATGGGCTGATCGATGCCAATCAAGAGCTGATCGATTCACAAAAAGAACAAATCTCCCATCACGACCGATTGCACGACCTCATGAAAAGTGAGTGCCTTACCCTTTCCGAGCGTCATGAAACGCTCATGAAGGAGCTCATAGAGAGCCGAAAGGCCAATCCGCATAATCATGCAAAAGTTGGGCCCCTCAGTTTTCCTCAAATCGCAGAGTATACGAACAAAATTGGGGAGCTGGAAGAGCAGCTTAACGCTTTGCAGGACGAAAACTGCCGCAGCGTAGAGCAATGGAAAAAGCGTGAAAATGAATATGCCCAAAAAATTGCAGAGCAGGAAGACCATTGCTGTTCTTTAGACGCAGAAAACCAACGCCGCCTCGAACAGATCGCTGGATATAAAAAGCAACATGACGAATATACCCAACAAATTGCTGAACAGACAAGGGACCTAAATGAACTCAAAGCCAAAAATCACGCGCACGAACCTCAAGTCAATCATTTCAAAGACTTGCAACAAGATCTTCTCGCGCTGATGGCCAAGCACTCCATCCTCCAAACGAATCACGAAGCACTTCTTAGCGAAAAGATGGAGCTGAAGAAACAGACCGAACACTTAAAAGCGGAACTTGAGCAATGTCAAAAAACGACCGGACCCTCTTGCGAGATATCGCCTGAAAACGGAGTTACCCTTAAAGAATTCAATCGCATTAATGGACTTTACCATCAATTGAAAGAGCAATTTTATGAAAAGTCCACTCAACTCGACACGGCCCGTCAGCATCTGTTTTATTCACAAGAACAATTAGCGGTATGGAAAAAAGAGTCGGAGGAATATTTGTTACAACTGGAACAAAAGCATCAGGCTTATGTGGCTGAACTTTGTGACTTAATGGACGATGAAATGCAAACCCTGGAAAAAAAGGAGCATGAAATTGCAGAGCTCACCGCCATCATCGACCGCCTGACTCAAGAGCCGCTAGTCCCTTCAACATCACAAGGAAAATGACATGTCACAGACAAATAAAGAAGCTGCGCTCGAGATGCCAAAAGCGTATGAAGCCAAAACGATCGATGCAAAGTGGTATGGCTTTTGGGAAAGGTCCGGTTATTTTAAGCCAAACAAAAATAGGGATAAATCCCCTTATTGCATCGTCATGCCGCCGCCAAATGTGACAGGTTCGCTCCATATCGGCCATGCTCTTGTCAACACTTTACAGGATGTGCTTATCCGCTGGAAAAGGATGTGCGGGCATGAAACATTGTGGATGCCCGGGACAGACCATGCAGGCATTGCCACGCAAACAGTAGTCGAGAAACATCTTTTCCAGACACTGGGAAGAAAACGTAAAAATTTCGACCGCCATGAGTTTCTCCAGCACGTATGGCAATGGAAAGAAGAAAAAGAAAGCAATATCCTCTCCCAATTGAAATACATGGGATGCTCCTGCGACTGGTCTCAACTCCGGTTTACGATGGATGAAGGCAACAATCTGGCCGTCCGGAAAATGTTTAAAAAAATGTACGATCAGGGACTCATCTATAAGGGCGACTATCTGGTCAACTGGGATACCGTTACCCAAACGGCCCTCGCCGATGATGAGGTAGAATATGAAGAGCGCAATTCTTACCTTTGGCACTTTAAATACCCGTTAGCCGACACAAGCGGATTTGTCCACATCGCCACAACGCGCCCGGAAACAATGCTCGGCGATACCGCCATCGCTGTTTCCCCAAAGGATGTCCGCTATCAGCATCTCATTGGCAAACGAGTCAAACTCCCCATTGTCAACCGGGAAATTCCGGTCATTGGCGATTATCACGTTGACCCGCAATTTGGTACCGGAATGGTCAAAGTCACTCCGGCCCATGATCCGAACGACTATAAGATGGGAGAGACCCATGGCCTTGCCTTCATCAACATCATGACCCCTGAAGGCCTGATCAACCAAAACGGAGGAAAATTTGAAGGGTTGACAATGGAAGAGGCCCGTGTTGCCGTTGTCGAAGAGATGAAAAACCTTGGGCTTTTTGTAAAGCTTGAGCCCCATACACACCGTGTAGGGATCTCCTACAGGTCAAAGGCAGTCATCGAGCCATTTATTTCCAAGCAATGGTTTATCAAAATGGAGCCCTTTGCCAAACGCTTACGGGAAGCGGTCGAAAAGGGACAGGTTAAGCTGATCCCCCCATCATGGGAAAATACTTATTTCCATTGGATCGACAATTTACGCGACTGGTGCATCAGCAGGCAATTATGGTGGGGGCATCGCATCCCCATTTGGACTCATGTCGATGACGCAAGCCGGATGATCTGCTATGACGGCGATGGAGTGCCGCCCGAAGTGGAAAAAGACCCAAATTCCTGGATACGGGATGAAGATGTCCTCGATACCTGGTTTTCTGCTGCCCTATGGCCGTTTTCTACCTTGGGATGGCCAAATGAGACACTCAATTTGCAAAAATTTTACCCCAATTCCACATTGATCACAGGACACGATATTCTCTTTTTTTGGGTGGCAAGGATGATTTTAATGGGAGAGTACGCCATGGGGCAAGTCCCCTTTCCGGAAGTCTTTCTCCATGGACTGATCTATGGAAAATCGTATTGGCGTAACCGGGAAGGTGGAGGGATTGCTTATCTTACCGAAAAGGAAAGATACGATTTTGAACTTGGCAAACCTCTTCCCCCTGACGTCCATTGCAAATGGGAAAAAATGTCCAAATCCAAGGGCAATGTGATCGACCCGATCACCCTTATCGAGACTTTCGGGACAGACGCCGTTCGGATGACACTGTGCGCCATTACGACTCAGTCCAGAGAGATCGACCTCGATTTGCGCAAATTCGAGGAATTTAAGAATTTCGCCAACAAAATATGGAATGGGGCGAGATTTATTTTCATGAACCTCGACGGGGATGACCCTCTTACCGTTGCAGAGCTGGGAGAGGGAATAGATGAAACACTATTTACTTTGGAAGACAAATGGATCTTGTCCAGGCTGAACCGCACGATCAGAAGTGTGAACGATCATTTACAGCGCTACCAGTTCGACCGTGCAGCCATGGAAAGCTATGATTTCTACTGGAAGGAACTATGCGCCTACTATGTAGAAATTGCAAAGCCGGACCTTTTTTGCCGCGATATTCAAAATCCAACCGCAAAACATTTGCGGAAGAACAAACAAAAGCTCCTGACAATGATCTTATGCCAGGCAATACGGCTTATCCATCCCATGGCGCCCTTTATCAGCGAAGAGCTGTTCCAGCTATTGATTACCCGTTTCGATGGGGTTCGTCCAACGGAAAAAACCGATCCCTATACGGCTGAAATGATCGAAGCATTACAGTCCCCTGCCTGCATTGTAGCCCCCTACCCAAAAATTATACGGGAATCAGATATCGACGAAACAGTGGAAAACGATTTTCATACTTTGGAGAAAATTGTCTATGCCATACGCAATATCCGCGGCGAGATGAAGCTGCAACCAAAAGATGCGGCCGCTATTCACATTGTGGGATCACCCGATAGCAATGATTTGCAGCTTATTAGTAAACATCAGAAGATCATTACTGCCCTGGTAAAAACGAGCGGCGTCCACATCCATCATGTGGAACCGAAATTGGGATGCGCAAGCGAACAGTTGGTCGACGGCATTAAAGTCATCATCCCTCTTCCTGAAGAGCTGATGAAACAGGAGAAAGTCCGACTCGATAAGGAGCGGGAGAGGCTGGAGGTGCAAATCGGGAAGATCAATACCCAATTGTCGAACGAAAGTTTCGTCAGCAATGCGCCCAAGCAGCTGGTCGAAAAACAGCGAGGTGCTCTTGAGCAATCTGAAAAACAGCTGCGCGAAGTACTATCGATGCTCAAGACTCTTTAAATAAATTATTTACATTTTATCCATTTATTAATACAGTGAAAATAAAGATGTAAATTATTTTATTTAAGGAGATTTTATATGACGATTCAAAATGAGACTTCTCGTCAGGTAAATGAGCATAAAGGATACAGCTATCAGGCGTATCAAATTTTACGCTTTGCTTTCACTGTCGCTCCCATTATTGCAGGGCTGGATAAATTTCTTAATTTTTTGACCAATTGGACACAATATCTCTCTCCAGCTTTTGATGTTTTTGGAAATGCGCATATGACGATGCTGGTTGTTGGTGTCGTTGAGATCATCGCCGGGATAGGCGTATGGGTAAAACCTCAAGTTTTTGCCTATATTGTTGTCCTATGGTTATTAGCCATCATTGTGAATCTGCTCATGCTTCATCAATTTTATGATGTTGCTCTGAGGGATCTGGGACTTTTGCTTGGCGCTTTGGCACTCGGCCGTTTAAGCCATAAGTACAGCGCATAAGAGAAAGAGCTCTGGAAATTCAGAGCCTTTTTTGCTTTATGGGCAATGGACGACATGAGACAATTGCAAAAGTCTTAGATTACTCAGGGCCAGCAAAACATTCAACGCAAAGGCGCAAAGACGCAAAGATAAAAACAGGTTCAAGAATTGGCTTCTAACGTTTCTTAAGTTAAGCCGCTACTTAAAAGGCGATTTCAGAACGCTTTAAATCTCTTTAGCTCGCCTTTCAAGTAGCGGCTTAAAGCGTCTCACTTTTATCGGGTTACCCGATAAAAGTGAATGGGTCAAATCAAGCTTTAAATTTCCTTATATACAGTCTTTATCGTTTTTATCGTTATATCGTTAGAATCGTTGATCATGTCTGTGAAGTATATCCTTGAAAGCTGTTTATTATCTTTGCGTCTTTGCGCCTTTGCGTTGAATATTTGGCTCTGCGGTAAACTTAGCTTAAGCTTTTTTGAGCAAAAGGCCCTCGACGGAAAGACCCGGGCCAAACCCAATCCCCGCACACCATCCATTACCAGACTTTTCCTCCTTCAAACGGTCCAGGACAAAAAGAAAAGTCGCACTCGACATGTTTCCATAATTCTCTAAAACTTCCCAGGAGTTCTTTGTCTGCCATTTTTTCAAAGCCAGTTTTTTTTCGATCACTTTCAGTATCGCCTTGCCTCCGGGATGAATTGCCCAATGACAATCGGAACTTGTCGTATAGGACTCCAGTAAACTTTTGGAGAAATTTTGAATGTACTTGGCTATATTGAGCGGCACAAACTGAGAAAGCTTCATAAAAAACCCATGATCGCCTGCTTCCCATGCCATCTGATCGTATGTGTTTTCCAAAGCAAGAGAGCTGTTTTTGATGATTTTCCAAAGTGGATTTTCTTTCGGCTGTATATTACCCCCGACGACGACAGCGGCAGCTCCATCGGCAAAAATGGAGTTCGCGATGAGATTATCGGAATTGATATCGTGCTGAAGGTGAAGCGAGCAAAGTTCTGTACATACTACCAAAATGCGCGCCTTGGGATTAGATCTTGCAATAGCCGCTGCCATCTCCAACCCTTTAAAAGCGCCAAAACACCCCATGAAATTAATTCCCAACCGGCAAACTGTTCTTGATAGCGATAACAATTGCACTAAAGAAAATTCAATTCCGGGGGCCACAACCCCCGTACAGGAAACAGAGATCACATGGGTGATTGCAGACGGATCCCCATCCCATGAGCAAAGAGTTTTTTTTGCTGCCTGATGGGCCAGCTCTAAGGCTTTTGTCTTGTACAGATCGTTTCTTTTGCGCATACCAGGGATCGCTGCCGGATAATCTTTCCCAAAGAAATTTCCGCCGCCATCAGGATGGGTAAAATCGGGTATGATCAGGTGACGCTTATTGATCCCTGAATTCCGGTACAAATTTCGCACCGTTTTTTTCTCCTCTTCATTGAAAGAAAAGAGCCTAAACATCTTCTCCATCGCTTCTTGCTGCGAAATAACAAAGGGAGGGACAGCTGTAGCTACACTTAAAATATAACTGGTCATCTCGTCAACCGATAAATTCCACGGGCAAATAATGGGTAATGCTTTGCCAGCTTGATCACCGGTACACATAATTTTGGCCGCATTGCCGCATGATGGAGGAGTTTTCCCCAATAGATCGATGAGGCAAATTTTTTCCTCCACGCCGCTTTAAAACCTTTGGCGTTCCTGTACGAGGCATACTCAGCTGCCATGATCCCGCTCTGCATCCCCATCGACAACCCCTGTCCGGTAATGGGCGGAATTGTGCCGGCTGCATCGCCGATAAAGTACACATTAGGCCATGAAGGGGTTTTTCTGATGCCGAACTCAGGTAATACAGTGCTCATCCATCCATTTAACAGACACGTAAGGTTGCCAAGAACCTTTTCCAATAATGGATGTCTGGCAATCACCTTCTGCATCGCGGCCTCCGCTGACCCCATTTGGGTAAGCAGCCTGATGTCGGCAAGGCAAGCAACGTTATATTGCCCATCGCCTACAGGAGAGATCCCCACATATGCGCCATCCGATACAAACATCTCCAGTGCGTTTTGTATCGGCGGACCGGAAAAATTTGCTTTAATGCCGGCATAACGCATCTTAAGAGCTAAATCATAATCAGGAATGCGTCCTGTCGCAATAATCAAATTTACACTGCGGACTATAGACCCATTTGACAGCTCGATCTCGTGAAGCGGCGCTCTGGGCTTGACTTTTAAGACCTTGGTATCGACCAGAACCGTAGCTCCCCTTTTCTCTGCCAGCATTTTCAACTGAAGATCTCCAACAAAATGGGAAAGGGAGCCGGCCGGAAATGGCAACTTAAAATGCAAACTTTCCGATAATAGATGAAACCTTGCCTGTGTAATTTCCAGTGGATGGACATTCCAATTTTTAAGAAATTTTACGCATTCAGGGGAAAAGAATTCTCCGCAAATTTTCTGGGAGGGATAATTTCCCGATTCGATGACCAGGGGGATAGCGCCAAGTTCTGTAAGCCTGATTGCCGCTGACAGCCCCGCAATGCCGCCGCCTATAATGACATGTTCATAATGCAAAACTTCACTAGACATGGATCGTTACCGTCCATCGAAAGGCCCAGTTCCAGTGAATCTGCACTTTTTCCGCCGGTATCCCGGCAGCAGATAAATAGGCCATCCAGTCTTTGCGGGTAAACCCCCGTTTAATCGAAAGAAAACCGTCATGAATGACGAGGCGGTTTCTAAAAAACAAAGGTGCCGCAAGAGCATATCCGCAAGTAGCTAAAGGGTGGCGGTGAAGATCGTTGATAATGACGGCCTTTCTGGCAATAGAAACCCCATTTTTAAGAAAAGAGATAAGCTGATCGTCATCCAAGTGATGGCACACAAGTGTGCTTGTGATGATATCAAAACTCTTTTCAGGATAAGCTAGCTCAGGCGAAGAAGGAACATGAAATTCTACATTGGAAGGGGGTAAGGAAGTATTGTGCAGATTTGCTTTCGCTATTTCTATAGCGTCTCGTGATATGTCTATTCCAATAACTTTTGCGAAAGGGTATCGTTTGGCCAGCTTTAATGTAAATAACCCCCCCCCGCAGCCCACATCCAGGATGGATAAGGGAGGTGTTTTTATCAGGTCAAATGATCTGTACGTTGCACGGTCTCCGCCAAGAAAGCGGTTGATCCGGTCCAGTTGGTTGAGGCAATCTTGGTATTCCTCTTTCGTGTAGTGATCGTCCCCAAGATCGATCAGTTCTTTCTTGTGGGAGCGTTTCGAGATCCGCATGAAATTGCCTTTCAGGTTATTTTACGTTGGATAATACTTTGAGTGTATTATTAAAGTAAATAACCCTAAAAGGCAAGTGAAAATGGTA